>OHAQ01001324.1_pt1 | contig 19361 bp, 14 predicted proteins | sample 1577111 | NCBI WGS metagenome assembly OHAQ01 (sample SAMEA3541549, study PRJEB24748) | human gut metagenome | biome: human gut; feature: human-associated habitat; material: faeces | place: China | collected 2012 | reverse complement strand
AATTGACAGTTTATTTAAGAATACCTTGCCGCATATTTATTAACTCCTTGTATAAAACTGAATCTAATTATATTCCTTAACCCTTTATTTGTCAAGCTGACAAACTAAAGCAGAAAAAGCGGCGGATTTCACCCTGCCACTAATCATCTGTTTATGCAAAAATAATTTCTTTCTCCACAATCTCCCTCGCACAAGCCCTTATGAATCTGTCCGGCGTCGTCAACGAACTTAACCGTACCTTTCAGACCGTAGGGCATTTGACTTTCGCCAGCCATTTCAGTGAGTACAATATGCGTACCCTCCGGGTACATTTCTCTGATTTCTTTACCTCAGCAAGCGAGAACGACACCTCATTCATATAGTAAGCATTCTCACGTCCAAGTTCTGTCTTAACAATATTTGCACCACTTTCAATCAGCATATCCATATCTTTATAAAGTGTCCTACGTTCGCAGGAAATATGGATACTATTAAGGTAGCTTATGATTTGACTGGTGGAGACAGGCTTTCCTACACTCGATTCAGCTCGTAAAAACTCCATAATCCTGAGCAATTTGATTTTCTGATTATTCTCAGCCATAATCTTCACTCCTAACTTACAAGATCTTACTATATATTATAACACTATTTGTGCGCTTTGTCAATAGGAGGAGTCGCTTTTTTGCGACACTACGATGCGGAAAATTTGACACAAAAATTACATTTAGGTGAAAACAAAAGCGGAGATAGATATTAAACCACCTCCGCTTTCACTTTGAATCCACTGGGTTCAAAGTTGTTTATTCGATTCCTTGCTTCTTGCTCCTGCTCTTTGTCTGGTCCTTCGGCGTTCTCGGCTTCTTAGCGAGCCTTGCGGCATCACGCTTCATCTTCGACCTCTCAAAGTAACAGGTCTTTTCTCGCTTAGGAGCATTCTTCTTTGCTTCAATAGCTGCCTGATTCAGTTCATCGGTCAGGACTTTCAACCTTTCCTCTTTGCTGTCAAGCTCCTCCTGCTGAGGGAACGGCTCTGCTACGATCTTTTGGGCTTCCTCATGGTCAAGCCTGAGTTTTGCAAGGTCAGTCTGAGTACGCTCAATTCTGCTGTCAATGTTGTATAAGGCGGCTTCAAGACGGTTAAGGTTGTGGGCAAAGCTCTCGATCAGCTTAGTGGTATGTGAAGCGGCCCCTTTCAGGCAAGCGGACATACCACCGCCCATCATGTTGCTGTTTACCGTTACGCTGAGGTCAAAGCCCTGGAAAGAGCCGACCTTCACAGGAGTATCCGCATACTTAATAGCCAGTACCGCATCTTCCAAAGCCTTAGCTGCTTCTTTTCTGTCGGTGTACTCAACATCACCGATAGTGATTTTGAATACGGGCAGTTTTCGCTCAGGATTAATCGGGAGCTTGCGGAGTGCTTCACGGTCGGTATGGAGATCAGCAAGAATCGCAGTAAGTTTCTGTTCCTGTCCAGGGAAACGAGCGATCTTGTCCTCCATTTCAAATACCGTGTTGCGGTGTTCCGCAGCAAGTACCCTCAGTTCCTTCACTTCATTTTCAAGCATCAGCTTTTCCTTGATTCGCTCATCACCCGTACAGAGTGCCTTGATCTCGGAATAAGTGAGTGCCTGCTGGTCCACATCTTCGCATTTTCTTGCCGGAGTTTTACTCGTCATGATCTGAGAGATAAACTTCTGCTTATTCTCCAAAGTCTGATAACTGTATGCATCGAACGTTCCTTTTGTTACATAGCGGAAGATCTGAACATTCTTATTCTCGTTACCCTGTCTGATGATACGTCCGGCGCGCTGCTCCAGATCAGCTGGTCGCCATGGTATATCAAGGTCATGGACGGCGATAAGCCGTTTCTGTACGTTAGTACCCGTACCCATTTTTGCCGTAGAACCGAGCAGAACACGAATCTCACCATTACGGACTTTATCAAAAAGATCGGATTTCTGCTGTTCAGTTTTCGCATCGTGAATGTATGCAATTTCCTCCGCAGGGATACCCCTTGCGATCAGCTTGTCACGAATATCGTCATAAACACAAAAATCGCATTCTTCCTCCAATGATTCAACCTCAGCAATAGATTTCTTATCTTTAGCATCGTCGGCATCTTCGCCCTCGACCTCTGATTCTCCTGTTGCCTTGTGCGGAACGCCCAAATCACAGAAGATGATCTGCGTGAGCCTGTCCTCAGCCGTTTCAACGTGGATACGGGCAACATTCTCTACACAGCGGTTGAGCTTCGTATCGGGGTTGTCCTCAAATGACGGATCAATCAGGCGCGGATCAAGACCGAGCTTTCTTCCGTCCGAAGTGATCTTGAGCATATTGTCGATCGTAGGATCAACATTTCCCGCATTGATAGCATCGGCACGATCAGCGAGTTCCTGAACAAGCTCCTGCTGGAACGAAGTGGCTTCGACTTGAACCACCTGATATTCACAGTCAGGCACATCAAGTTTCAGCGTATCAGCGGTACGAATATCAGCAACCTGTTTGAACATACTCATTAATTCGGGCAGACCTGTATAGTTGGCGATACGGGTGCGCTCCTTGAAGCCGTTGCCCGCAGGCTTTAACTCATAGTCTGTTTTCTGCTCACCGAAAACCGCAACCCAGTTGTCGAAGTGCTGTAAGCCGTGGTCACGCAGGAAGTCATACTCCAAGTAACGCATCATGGTGTGCAGCTCTGTGATAGAATTGCTCAGAGGTGTGCCAGTTGCAAAGATAATGCCCTTGCCGCCAGTCTTTTCATCGAGGTATCTGCATTTGAGGAAAAGATCAAGTGCCTTCTGTGAAGCCGAGTTGGAAATTCCGGCTACATTCTGCAATTTTGTGGCGACGAACAAATTTTTGAACTCATGGGCTTCATCGACGAACAAACGGTCGATTCCGAGCTGTTCAAATGTCAGCGTATCGTCCTGTCCTGCTTTTTCGAGCTTATCAAGCTGCTTCTGCAAACTCTTACGGGTACGCTCCATAGCCTTGATCTGGAACTTAGAGCCTTCGCTCTTTTTCAGTTCCTCGATACCACGCAGAATATCGTCGATTTGGCTCTGAATGGTCATGACCTGTCTCTCCTTAGAAACAGGAATCTTACCGAGCTGAGAGTGACCGATGATAACCGCATCATAGTTGCCAGTAGCGATCTTAGCAAATAACTGCTGGCGATTTTCCTTCTTGAAGTCCTTTTTGGTCGCAACAAGAATGTTAGCGCCCGGATAGAGCTTCTGGAAATCGTCACCGATCTGCTCTGTCAGATGATTCGGGACAGCAAACAGACTCTTAGTGCAAAGCCCTAAACGCTTGCTTTCCATTGCAGTAGCGATCATTTCAAAGGTTTTTCCGGCACCGACACAGTGAGCAAACAGTGTATTACCGCCGAACATCGCATGAGCGATAGCATTTTTCTGATGATCGTGGAGGTTAATGTCCGAAGTAATCATCGGGAAAGAAAGAGCCGAGCCGTCGAACTCACGGGGGCGGATACTGTTGAACAGTTCGTTATACTTCTCCACAATAGCTTCACGGCGCTGCGGATCTTTGAAAATCCACGCCTTGAAAGCCTTGCGAATATCGTCAGCCTTACGCTGTACCACACGGGTAGCGTCAATATCGACCACACGCTTTTCCTTTGTGTCGCCCAAGCCGTCCGGCACTTCGATCGTCTTATAGACCTTCGGCTCTTGCAGGTTCAGCAGATGCTCAAAGATGTCATAAGCGTTCATCTTGTGTGTGCCGTACTTTTGAGTCGCAAGCACCGACCTGTCGGAAGATTTGTTGCTGACATGGAAAGAATTAGCGTGTACGGAGTATTCCACACCGACGATAGCAGACTTGTTCCAACGGGCAGACGGACTGTCACTCCGCTGATATGCCGGAGTCTGTAACAGCTCATACATGAACTGCTCATAGTATTTCGGATCAAGCCAAGCGGCACCGAGCTTCATGTCAATATCTCCGGCTTTCAGCGGTTCAGGCATAGCCTGTTTCAGAGCTGATACATTGATATTGAAGTCAGGATCGTATTCAGCAATCTCCTCAGCTTCACGGAGCTTCTTGCGAATATCGCCGGATAGATACTCCGAAGCCGTCTGATAGTCATTCTCCGTATGGGGAATTCTGAAAATCTCGCCCATCAGGTCATGCTTCAGCTCGTCCTCGGTCATACCCGTCAGACTGCTCATGTACTCAAAGTCAACCCTTGCTTTCTCCGCAATGGAGAGCGTAAGTGCTTCAAGTGCCGTATCAACTCGTTCCACAGCCTTCGGCGGCACAATAGTCCGCTTTGTGAAAATATCGGACTTTTCAAGGAGCTTAGTCTTATCATAGCTCTTTTCCAGTCCTGCCACAAGATTGTAGGACACATCTTCCGCAAAATAACGCTTGTTGGTCTGAGAGTGGATAAGCCCGAACTTCTTGTAGAAATCATCGTATGCCACATTCAGCTTTGCCTGTAAGTCTTTAGTGACAGCATCGGGCTTGTCAAGCTCCATCGCTTCGATCAGCTCACGAGTGAGGTCACGAAGCTCAATAAATGCCTTGAAACGCTTGTGCTGTGCTGTTCCTTTATCAAAACGGAACTCGCAGGCAGCGTTATTTTTCTTGAAGAACACCTGATCGTCAGACATAAAAAAGCTGTAATTACGCAGATTAGACGGAATCTGAACCTGAACGCCGTCAGCGGTCTTAGCATACACATCTCTGCCACGCTCATGACTGATCTCCGCCGAGAGCTTTCCGACAGCTTCATGAAGTGCCGATTTCAGGTCAAAGCCGTCCTCAGCAACAACCATAGTGCCTGAGCCGTAGAGCTTGTTGCCCTCGACCACAGTGCCAAGCACCATATCGGGGTGCTGTTCAAAATACTTGTTTATTGGCAGACCGTCAGCAGTTTCACCGATGTGTACCCAATCGGGAATATCGGACATTTCGGCAAGCGACTTGCCTTCATGCTTCTTCAAAAAGATAATATCCGTGGTGACTTCCGTGCCTGCATTATCCTTGAAAGCACCGTTCTTACCGCCCGGCAGACGAATAGCCCCGATGAAGTCAGCTTTGTCAGCCAACATCTGGCGAGTGCTTTCATCACGCTTGTCAAGAGTGCCTGCCGAGGTCACGAATGCCATGATACCGCCGTCTTTGAGCTTTGAGAGAGCTTCTGCAAAGAAATAGTCATGAAGTTTGGTAGTATCATGGACAGTATCTGTGAAGCACTTATAAGTACACCCACTCTTAAATCAGGCAATAGACCATATTCGATGAATATAAAATAACGCAACATGAGGCTATGTCTCCGAAACTATTAATGGAGGCATAGCTATTTTTTCTCTTGAAATAATCTCTCCGATGTGGTATAATGATAACTGATACATAAAGCATGACCAATTGTGAGGTGATTGCTATGAATATTGCTATCGTTGATGATGAACCTGTATTCTTAAAACAACTTCATAACAGATTAAGAGAAATGAAACTCCCCGACTGCGAAATACACGAATTTACAAGCGGGAGAGACTTATTGAGTTTCTATGTCAAGGGAATGTATGAAGTCATCATACTCGATGTTGAAATGCCCGATCTGACCGGATTGCAGACCGCTGAAAGAATCAGACAGATAGATGGTTCAGTTATTATTTCTTTCCTGACGAATTATGCCGAATTTGCCGTTAAGGGCTACGATGTGGGAGCGTTTCGCTATATATTGAAAAATCAGCCAGACTATGTATATACCAAACAGCTAAATTCTATCATTGCTGAGTGCCAGCAGCGATTTAGAACTTTCACTTTCAATAATAAAAATCTGTCATTCAAGTTCAGGCTGACAGATATTCTTTACTTTGAGGGACATAGAAGAAAGGTATCACTATTCACAGTTAATGGTGAATTGGAGTACGGCGGCGATTTTTCAACTGTGTGTGGCGAGTTGTTAAAGTACAATTTCGCTATTATAAACCGTGGAATACTTGTAAATCTTGACCATATACAGAATATTACCAAGTACGATATTATTCTAAGCAACGGCAGAAAAATCCCCATAGGCAAAACATATAAAGATGAGATAGTTGCTCGCTATCTTAACTATGCAACAGGGAGATGATCGAGTTGCCCGTATTGATTGAAAATATCATTGAGATTGTCAATGTAGCAATTGAAATGATGTTGGTATTCTTATACTTTTCCTTGTTGAGTAAGGCAAAAGTTAATAAAGCAGTTCTTTATCTGTCGTATCTTCTTTCTACTGTAATACTGTCAGCGACAGTTTTGTTGACAGATAATATTTTAGTGTATCTGATTACAACCATTATTCTTATTAGCTCCATGTCCTTTATTTGTTATGATGATTCAATCCGTCATAAAATATTTTGGAACATATTGTTTTTACTGATTATATCTATATCTGAACCTATTGTGATTGGATTACTTTGCATTGCTAATATGGGAACACCAGATGAATTCTTAGAGTCTGGTTTAGGACGTTATCTCGGAATGGTAGGCACAAATATAATTTATTTATGGCTTATAGGATTGATGCACCGCATAATAAACAAAAAAATTCGTGAACTGCCGATAAAATATTGGATATTGATAATAGTTATTCCAATCATAAGTATTTTTCTTTTACAAACAATGCTTGATGGATTTGTTGGCAGCAACACTTATAGTTATGTTTCTTTGGGCGTTTCTCTTGCAGGAATTATCTTTATAAACCTTGCTATGTTTAATTTCTTTGAAAGTTTTGAAGATAAGATAAAGTTAAAATACCTTGAAACAATAAAGCAACAGGAACAGGAAAACTATAAGCTGCTTACCCTGTCATACAAGCAAGTACGAGAGTTTAAACACGATATTGAAAATCAATTTTTAGTTCTGAATGATATGTTGGAAAACAATGATACTGATTCTGCTAAGGAATATCTTGTCAAGCTAAGCTCATTTGTAAGGCTTGCTAACAGACTCTGCTATACTGGTAATAATGCCGTCGATTCTATTGTGAACATCAAGGGTTCTCTTGCTCAGACATACGGTATAGAGTTTATTTGCAAGGTCAATATCATAACAAATATCAAGGCAGACGAATTGGAGTTGTGCCGTATCATCGGAAACGCTCTTGACAATGCAATAGAAGGTTGCCAGAGAGCTGGTGTATCACATAAGCATATTTGGATAAGCCTAATGGAAGAACGAGAGAAGCTATTTATTGTCATTACAAATACATCAGATAAGGTAGATACATCTGTTTTAACATCAACAAAGAAAGAACAAGGGCTTCACGGCATAGGGATAAACAGTATCAAATCCTCCGTTGATAGATTGGGTGGGTTAGTAAGTTTCGATTATGATGACGGAATTTTTAAGCTGAACATTATGGTTCGTAATTGTTTACAAATTTAACTATTTGCATTTCGGGACAAGAAGACGACATTTGGGGACACTTTGAGACCTTTTTTCTCAAAACCTATTGAAAAAATTTGCAACTTGTGTTATGATTTTTGCAGGAAGTGATTCAGAAATGATTTCAAAACTTGCAAAAAGCATAGCACACTTTTTTGTGGTTCAGAACATAACGGAAGAATCCAAAGAGGTGATCTACGCATATGGAATGGAGCTGCTGATCTCTGATGTGCTGAATACCATTATCGTCCTGCTGATTGCTCTGTTTTCCCATACGCTGCCTGCGGTTGTTGTATTCATAGCCGTATTTATGGGGTTGAGACAGTTTGTAGGTGGGTTTCACGCTAACAGTCATCTTAGTTGTATGTTCACGCTTGTCATGGTGATGATGGTTTTCTCTTACGGCATTTGCAATGTAAGCGGACATATTACGCCAATATTCAGCATCAGTTTCATAATGATAGCATTACCAATCATTCTATGTATTGCTCCCGTTCCGCATCCGAATAAACCGATGTCAGAGGAAAAGAGTGTCAAGCTAAGGAAAAGAAGCTGCATCTTAGCTGTTACCCTATCCGTTGTCACGATTGCACTGCTTGTATTCCAATATCAAAAACTAAGCCTTTATGTATCAAGCGGAATGCTGCTGTCAGCAATCATGGCACTGCTCGGTCACTTTTTGAATCGGGGTGATAACAGTAAACGATGATAAGGAAAGAGAAAAACGGAGTATTTTGGCGATTGTAATTCTTGCTCTTGTAAGGCTGGTGCTGTATATCTCAAATGGCAGCGTTTGCGGTATTACGTTTTATCAACCGAAAGAGCCTGACTTATCTGAACTGTTTGAAAGGAGGGATTTGTAATGAAAAAGCTGATGAGCATAGCAAAGAAGGCTTCTACGGCACTGGCGGCTCTTGCGCTGGTGGTAGCTACCACATCAGTTCCGAGTGCTTGCTTCCATTGGTTCGCACAACCTGTAGAGCCAGAAGAGCTGAGAAACTATGTAAACAAGAAATAATTGGCAACTGTGTGTTGCAGAAAGGTGGTATGAAATGGTTAAGAATAAGATTTTGAAACGTATCGTGGCAGGTCTTAGCTGTATTGCGTTATCTACAACTATGCTTACGAGTTTACCTGCTTTTGCCGATGATTATGTTGACGAATATCAATATTACTCAACGTTAGATCCTAATGGTGAAGAGTACCAAGAATGGAAATCAAATCTGGCAAGTTCTGCTGTAAGTGTTCCCCAAAATAGAATGCTTAAAAGTATTCTCAAAAATAATACTTTAATAGCAAATGACTACATTGAGTTCAACACTGCAAGTAATGGTCACTATACTATTGGTACAATAGGAGGAAACCCTAACAGTTCAACTGATGATAATAAAAAGATGCTTTTCGGTCATCCGGGTGGAGGAACATCAAAAACAACAATTGTTGTTGGTGAAAGCATAAATGAGTTTACATCATCAAATGTAACTTATGATGCTGATGGTTCTAAAAGTGTTTCCAAAGCTTCTTATGATGGTGTTGATGTCACACAAGAACTATCTATTATTGAGAATTCGGCGACTGGACGAGATGATGTTGTTAAGATTAAGTATATCGTCAAAAATGATACAGAATACGCCAAACAAGTGGGCATAAGAATTATGATGGACACTATGCTCGGTGGTAATGATGCTGCGCCATTCAGAGTAAACGGATCTGATGTAACAACTGAAACCGTATATTCAGGTTCTAATATTCCGCAAATATGGCAAGCCTTTGATTCCGCAACTAATCCCGGTGTAGTAGCACAAGGTACATTCTACAAATCGGGAGACAGAAAACCTGATAAAGTACAATTTACTAATTGGGGAAATGTAACAAGTACGCTATGGGATTATGTGACTCAGCCAGGACGATCTAATGGAGATAGTGCAGTATCCATCACATGGAACAAAGATACTTTCACCAGTGGTGAAACACGAGAATTTGTTACCTATTATGGATTGAGTGAGTTAGAACAGAATTTAATTCCTCCGTTAGCATTAAGTGTATACGCTGATAATAAGGTTAGTATTTCCAATTTTAATTATGATGATATAAATGCAAATGTATATTTGGATAATATTGGAGATGGCGATGCGACAGATGTATCGATAAAAATCACTGCTGATAACCTTGAACCAAAGTATGGAACCTCACTTACACACAATTATTCGGTAATAAAGCCAAGTAAAAGCTATTCAATTCCTTTGAAATTTATAGTTCCAACAGATTCAAAACATAATTCTGATATAAATGCAAAATTGGATTTTGAATTATCATACAAAGTTGCCAAGACCGGTGATACAGAAGTAAAGCGAATAACCAAAAACATAACAATTCCTAAATTGAAAAGAGCCGTTGTAGTAGTACCGGGAATAATGGGAATAGATCTTGCAAAAACATCAAATGATGAAAGTGTATGGGGATCTTGGATTGAACAGCCAAGTAACTTTGATGATGTTAAAAAAATTCACAATGCGTTCCAGTCGCTCAAATGCGATTACTACGGTAATAGTAATATTGAATTATATCCTGTTAATAATTATGGATATGATGATACTTATAAAGGAATAATTGAATCACTAAATAATGATACTGATATTTCTGATAAGTATGATATCTTATTTTTCCCGTATGATTGGAGAATGGGAGCGCAAATAACGGCTAATAATCTTCATGATCTTATTAGTGATTATAATGAGGTAGTTTTTGTTGCACATAGTATGGGTGGTATTGTTACAGAAAAATACATTTCGGAATATGGTGCTGATAATATTTCTAAACAAATAACTGCCGGAACACCATTTTGGGGTGCGCCAACGATGCTTTGCGTTTTAAGCACTGGTGATTTATCATATATCATAGGAGGACTCGGGGTAGCAGAATCATTATTTACTTCATTTGAACTTCCAAGTGTTTTGGTGAATTTAGGCAGTTGTTATGATTTGTTGCCAAATAAAGATTATACAGATGACTGGCAGTGGATATATTCATATAAACGAACTTATGATCATTGGTATGATTATTTTATAGATAACGGCAATTTTACGTATTTTACATTTGACGAATTTGATGAGCTGATTTCTGATGATTATAATAATTATCTTTGGATAGATGGAAAATATAACCATAGCCGCATAAAAATATCCCAAAACAATACTAATAATCTGAAAAGAATAGCATTAGTAGGAAGTAATAGAAATACCATTTCAACTATTCAACATTGTCCTGGCGATAGAGGATTGCAATTCGTTCCAGAATATGGTATTGGCGATAGTGTAGTTCCAATTGAAAGTGCAACAATGAATTTTAATCACGATCTTTTGGATATAAAAATCTTTGATCAAGATCATATGGGGTTAATACAGAGTCAGGAATGCATAGATGAGATATTAAAAAACATAAAAGATACAAAATCATTTATGAAGCTGCCCATGAGAACAAAAATGGCAAATAACAATCTTACATCTAATGCCATAGAAGAAACCAAGACACTTTCAAATAAGCTTGCTATTTCAGGTTATTTTGATTTATTCTTTTCAAACGAAACCTGTTCATATTATTACACAAATTCAGAGGTTCATGAAGGGAATAATTTTAAATTTGACCCTTTAACATCAGTTGGCAATCCGATTTTACTGGCTCAATTTGCTGATGATAATTATGATTGTAAAATCAATTCACTTGCTGATCAAAACACTGATATTATGTGCAATATTGATGGAAACATCTATTTGTATACCAATATCTCTGTGAATAGTGGATCTGTATTATTCTTAAATTTATCAGATGGTTCATTTTTTATTAACATTGATCTTGATAATGATGGTGAAATAGATACAACTGTTACGCCAACTATCAATCCAGGGGTAATTCAAGATGATGAGAAATCACCTGAAATAACAGTAGAATCTTGCAATGCAGGTATTAGTAACTCAAATACTATAAATCCCAATATAGTTATAACTAACAACTCTGACAAGCCTTTAAAAATGAGTGATATAACTATAAATTATGTATTTAATGCAGACAATAAAGAAAACCTTGAATACCATTGCGACTGGCTTGCTGTAGATAATCAATACTTAGGTAATACTTCGGTTTGTGAATTTGTTAATGACGATTACGGAAATACATATGCAAAAATCAAATTTAATACCGATGTTGAACTTCAACCTAATAAACAGTTTGTAATCCATTTTAGACTAAATGCAGCAGATTGGTCTAATTGGGATACATCGAATGATTATTCAATGGGAACAGAACAGCTATTGCCAAATGATAAAATAATTGTTTTTTATAATGAACAGCTTATAAGCGGTGTCCAGCCTTGAAGTAGAGGTTGAAGCAATGAAAAAAACAATTATAATTATAATTATATCATTATTAGTTACGGCAGGCACTTTTGTTTTATCTAAGTATCACAACAGAGATAAAATGATGACTCAAATGAATAAAGATATACAAGATTATTATTATATAAGCTGTCCAAATGGAAATGAGCTTGACATCAAGCAAAAGAGCAGTAATGAATATCAATACTCTATTCTTAGTTATCCTTTTAGCACAACAGAATACACTAACAAATTTACATTCAGATTAAAAGTGAGTCTTGATCAGAAATTCATATTTGAAAAAATCGGCTTATTGACAGGCACAAGCGGAGTAAACGCAAATACAGACTTTCCTAATTGTCTTATTAAAGAAAATGATTCTTCTCAATATCAACGTTTTTTTCTCCCCACGCCAGAAGAAGATAATGATGTTTCAACAATCCTTGGCGAAGGCAAAATATATGTATCATTCAAGAATGCAATCAATTCATCAGATATATCATCTGTAATAGATGAATATAGTGAATACGGAACAGTGACATGGCTTTGGGTCGATACTTACAATGATTCTGATTCAACACTACCAACGATTCAAAATCCTCAAAATGACGAAAGAGGAGTGTATGGTATCCCGTTGTTCTATGCTGGCGAAAAGCTCATTTCACCATTAGATAAGTTTGTTAATATAATAAATGATAAACACGCTTATTTGGAAGACGAATTTGAAAACATAAGAAACGGTATTAATACAGGTAAAGATACTATTAAGCAATCTGATATTAATATTATAGGTATTGTTTTATTGTCCCAAAAAGATTTGAACCGTAGTGCCATAATAAACGAAATCGCCATAAAGGGAAATGTCTATGTAGTTAACTAAACTATAAATTTATTGTTATCTTGTTTTATTGCCAAATACTATATTTTTCGTTCCACACAAGTCTGAATAGGCATTGTGGGGCACACCACAACAGGCACAAACTCTATTGGAACTGAATAACCGCAAGCCCTCGGAAATGCTCTTGTAAGCGTTTCTGAGGGCTTTTTCTTTTCAGCGGTTAGAATTCCGCTCCGCAGGCTCGGATAGTGATGTGTGGCATTTCCGTTCGCCTGACGGTCAAGCTGAGGTCGGCTCGGTGATGCCGTGACGGAGTTCATACTCACGCACACGGCGGTAGAAAGTATTTGCTGACATATTCATTCTCCGCATAAAGTCCCTGCCCGTGATGTGCTTGGCTCTCCATTCCCCATAGAGCTGACCGAACCTCGTCCAGTCGGTGGGGATAGGCTTTCGCCCGGTGTACTTGCCCTGAGCCTTAGCGATCTCGATGCCCTCACGCTGTCGCTGTTTGAGCTGCTCACGCTCCAACTGAGAGAGAGCTGCGAATACGGTCAACATGAATTTGCCCGTAGGCGTGTCGGTGTCGATCTTCTCCTTGTGGCTGATGAGGGTAACACCTTTTTCGGTGAGTGTGTCGATGATGTTCAGCAAGTCATTTGTGGAGCGCCCCAGACGGCTGATACTCTCGATGTAGAGCGTATCGCCCTCACGCACATAGTCAAGCATTGCCCTGAGCTGAGGGCGGTCGGTGTTTGCCCCTGACAGCTTCTCGGAGAAGATGCGGTCAACCTGATAGTCGCACATGATCTCCTGTTGTCTTGCTGTCTCCTGATGTTCGGTAGAAACACGGATATAACCTATTTTGCTCATGTTATTGTATCCTTTCTTTATTCAAGTGTATTTTTATTTCTATGTTTAGCCTGTGTCCTCTGACGGCTTTTCTCACGCTCACGCTTCATCTGCTGTTCATTGATGTACTGGCGCGCCTGTCGGGTGTACTTCTTCGCCGTTTCACGCTTAGTGAGGAATGCGGTATGCTCGACATTAAGGCTGTTCCACTTCGATTTCAGCTTGTTGGACTTCTCCAAAATGTCAAGCATTGTCGGCGGTTTGCCGTCAACAGCATACCTCTTGATATGCTCCTTGATGTACTTGACCGTCTGCTCGTAGTCCTCGATTGTAGCGGCATTTTTCTTCTTGAAACGGCTCTGCGCCCAGCCCGATTTGCCCTGATACTCCTTGTAAACAGGCTCCAGCTCGTCACGGTGCTTCATCTTATCAATGAGCGTGTCGATAGCCGTAAACTTCTTTCTCAGATCAGCAAGCTCAGTTGTGTGGTCATCGGAGTGAGGCGTATTGAAGAAAAATCCAGACAGCTCGCTGAATGACATAACGCCACCAGCTTCAAGGTCTGCGATGATTTCGTTTGCTCTGCCCATACCTCTGATAGCTTTCCACGGATCTTCTTTCTTTTCAGGTGCTTTACTCTCCGTAGGTGTGGGCTGTGGTGTCGGGGCAGACGGTTCAGGCTTCGGATTGATACCAGTTGCGTTAAGCATATCAAGCTGTGCCTGCCGTCTTGCCCGACGGGCTGCAAAGAACTTCTCAACCTGTTCCGCAGCAGCTTTCCTCTTTGCAGTTTCACTCGTTTCCGTGATAGCTTCAGGCTCGGCAGATTGTTTCAGTGTTGTCGGTGCGGTGACTGTCTGCTTCGGCTCGGTCTTTGGAACAACAGGCTTCGGCAGTTCGATAAGCATATCAGGAGTGACATTCTCCGCCGACAGCTTTTCCTGTATCTCCGCAATCTGCTTGGTGATGCTTTCGACAGTGAATCCTTCGCCCAGCGTGTCAGCTCTTGTAAATCGCTGTTGCCCCTCTCCTGATAGCTTGAATTTCAGCTTGACCTTGTTCTGCGGAGTATACACATACTCGATACCGCTGTCTGTGCAGTTTTTAAGAAAATCCTCAAAGCTCTTGCTGTAAGAAATAATCTCCCTGAGCATACTGCGGAGCTTGTCCTTCCATGACTTACCCTCTTTCTTCATTTCGTTCTCGTAATGAGATACACCCTTACCAATCGGTTCAATAACGGATATGCCGTGTTCGGCACATATCTCGTCCGATATTTCACGCAGCTCAGACCACGCTCTTTCCGACTTCCTACCCTGATTATGCTCGGTGGTAAAGCTGAGTCCGTTATACAAATTTGTGTTGTTGAAAATGATGTGACAGTGCAGATGCGACTTATCATGGTGGACAGCTATCACATACTGATAATCGCCTTTCAGATAGCGGTCGCAAAGCTCCTCACCGATCTGCATAGCCTGTTCGGGTGTGACTTCATCAGGGGCAAAGCTCTGTATCATGTGGTAGGCAAGGATTTGGGTGCGTCCTGTTCCTGTTCCTCGGACGGCTCGGAAGTCCTCGCTTGCTCCTGCACTGTCGCTTCGGCAAGCATAAGAGTTGACATATAAACCGTCGATGGTCTTATCTCCGTTTGTGATGTAAGCGATCGCTGCGCTGACTGTTGCTCGGATCGTATGAATAGAAGTGTATGCCAAATCTCGTTTACTCCTTTCTTTATCTCGGTAATATCCTCGGCATATATGTGACCTGTGCTGTAAAGTCGGACAAGTATCTGGTTGATGTTCGCTCCGATGCGTTTCATCAGGCGATTACATTCGGCAATTTCGGAACGGTCGGGAGTGAGATCAACCCTTGCTCGAACGCAGTCACGGATATACTCGGTCTTGTTCTTGTAGCCGTACTGCTCACACCTTGCAAGAATATCCTGCATTTCCGATTCCGTGAACCTGACATTCAGCGTGTAGGACTTCTTCTCCCTTTTTCGTTTCAGATACTTGCGTTCATCGTCGTTAAGCTCGTCCTCGGACTTGTGTGCAAGGGTATCGTCAAGCTCGGCAGCTACCTCTTTATCCAGAGCATTGTTGATTGCTCCCTCATAGGTCATACCCTCGAACTCCATAGCCTTGCGCTTGGGCGGTCTGCCTCTCTTGCGTTTTGCATTTTCCATAGTGGTGTCTCCTTTGTATTCATTTCGGCGTAAGCCGATTTTTTTATGACCGCTGTGCGGTCATTTCGGGGCTTGGGGTGTTCCCAACAAGCATTTGGTATTTTCGCTCGCTGTGCGGCGCAAAATACAATGCTTGTTATTTTTGTTGCGCTATGGCGCATTTTTTCTCGCCTGAGCGTTTCTTTCCGCTCAGGCTTTCGATGCTCCGTCAGCGAATTTGGAGCTATGCGACTTCAATCTCCGCCGCTTAGGTCGGCGGTCATTCTCGCTTACGCTCCTGCGTGATGCCCTCAATTATCATCGGTGTCAATATTCTAAACTGGCTCGGCGCAGTTTCAGCGCAATGAGGGCGGCAATCTGGTGAAAAGTTTGCCGTTAAAATTTTCCCCATAACAACTTGACGAACTCGAAAACTCTAATGGCGCACAAAGTTCATGCGCCCTGCGAATAGACAAATAGCTCCGAAATTTGCTATAATATTATCGTGGGATAAAATCATATCCTGCGACACTCCAAACCGAAAAGAGGTGATGCGAATGAGTAAGAAAGCTAAGAGTGAGGTCACTGACAACTCTGCTGATACCGTCATGGACGGAGTGCTGTCTGAAAATCAGGCAAAGCTCAACAAGCTGAACAGTTCTATTCAGGCTGCCTATGAGCGCCGCCGTAAGATTATTACGGACAGCAAACTCTACACCTACGATAAGCTCTCGGAGCTTTACGGCGGTGCTGAGGGGCAGGCGCTTCTTGATGCTGTGACTGCGGAGCATACGCTCATCGGTAAACTGACCGACAGCGGAATGTCCTACACTGACATTGAGGGGCTGGTCGATAGCTCTGACGGTGCAGACAGCAAGTCGGGCAACAGCTCTGACGATGATGTTGCCGACGGGCAGACTTCTTTCTTCGGAGATAATTCCTACAAGGATTAACATATTTCCGACAACAAAACGATAGCTGTAAGGGGCGGCAGCAATGCCGTTCCGCACGGCTATAATCACAACTGACAACCATGAGGGTAAGAGATATAAAGCGATGCCCTCTGACCTATAAGCGTAGATATAGAGAAGCTAAGGAGATAAATTCGCTATGAAACAGAAAACTATGCAGGAGCTGAATGAACAGTACAAGGACTGCCCTCAGCGTGAAAATGAATATACTGTCTGCGGACAGAAGATGATCGTGGTGAGCCACTTCATCGGGGATAAAGACCTTGATGATGAGCTTTACCGACTTGCGTTCGACAGGGCGCTTAATGAGGTACTGAACAAACCTATCCGAAGCTGTGAAAGTGTCTGAAAATTTCAGAAACCACTTGCTTTTATCGGTAAGGCGCGCTATAATGGGTGTATTACCGATAAAAGCTGCTTTGGAGGAAAGGAGTGTTTATGTTACCAAAGCAGGATAATTACAAGGTGGGTATCTACCTCCGCTTGTCTAAGGACGATGAGCGACAGGGAGAATCCCTCTCAATCGAAAACCAGAGACGAGTCCTCACTAACTATGTGAACGAACAGGGCTGGTCTATCTATGACGAGTATGTCGATGACGGAATTTCTGGCGTGTCCTTTGACCGCCCAGGGGTCCAGAGAATGCTCGATGATGCAAAGGCTGGCAGGATAAATCTTATCATCTGCAAGGATATGAGCCGTTTCGGAAGAAACTATATCCAGGTCGGACAGTATGTAGATTACCTGTTCCCGATGTACAATATCCGTTTCATTGCACTGACCGACAACATTGATACCCTCAACAGCGACAGTGCTTCAATGGATATGCTCCCGATCATGAATGTTTTTAATGAGTGGTACGCCGCCAACACTTCAAAGAAGCTCCGTGCCGTGTTTGAGAGCAATGCAAGGTCGGGCAAGTATAAATGCACCTATTGTGCATACGGCTATTTCAAGAGCGATGACGGCTTTAATACTCCGATCATTGATCCGTATGCCGCCGCTATCGTCCGCCGTATTTTTGAGATGAGGGCTAAGGGCTTCAACCCGAAAAAGATAGCCGATATTCTCAATGCAGAGCATATTCCCACGCCGTCTGATTATCAGTATCAGCGGCTTGGCAAGCCGAATCCCCATAACACCTCGCACCTTTGGGGCAACATCAATGTTCAGCGTATTCTGAAAAATCCGATCTACCTCGGCAAGCTCGCTCAACTGCGTACCACCTCGGTGAGCTACAAGAACCACAAGATCGTTCAGAAACGCCCGGAGGATTGGGCAGTGGTCGAAAACAACCACGAACCAATCATCACGCAGGAGCTTTGGGACAAGTGTCGTGAGATCGACAGATCGGTGAGCCAGGGCAAGCGTGACCGTAAGGGTGTTACCGCTCCGCTTTCAGGTTTTCTTTACTGCGATTCCTGCGGTTCAAAGATGCGGCAGCATAACGGCGGTAAGGGCTGTAAGCCTTCCTACACCTGTGGTCTGCATAGTCGCTGTGGCGGTGATGTGTGTTCTACGCACTTCATCAAACAGTATCTTATTGAAGCCACGGTGCTTGCCGATATTCAGGCGAAAAGCCGTATGGTACTGCGTGAAGCAGATGCAAAAGCAAGATTTATGGCATACAAGTCCAGGCAGCACGAAAATCGTTCCGCTGAGGAAAAGAAGCGTGAAGCTGAGGTCAAGAAAAGACTTGATGAGCTTGACAAGCTGATTCAGGGTATCTATGAGGATAAAGTCCTCGGTCGTGTTCCCGAAGATGTTTGTATCAATCTGCTTGAAAAGTACAGCACTGAAAAGAAGTCGCTCTCTGCGGAGTACGAAGTGATCTTGGAGCGTGAAAAGACTGACAAGCAGGACGAAGCCGATGTGGACGAGTTCATGAGCCGCCTGCGTAAGTATGCAGGAGCTACGGAGCTTACAAGAGAAATGTGCCTTGACCTGATCGGCTATGTGACTGTTGATGAAAACATGGGCCGCACTAAGCCCCGAAAAATACACATCTACTACAAGTTCCTTGATAAGGAGCTTGCTGACAAGCATAACGCCCTTGCGTGAGTGAGGGCGGTTTATTCCAACAATTTATAGTGTCCATAAGTGTTCCTTACATTGTTCAGAAAATACACATTGTCCTCGCCATTGTCTGCGGTGTAATTGATAAGCACATAGAACACATGACCGTCTTTTGTGGTCACAGCGATGAACTGCATTTCCTCGGTATTGTAGATGATCCGCTCCGACTTGATAAGGGTGGCGTTGCCGTCAGTATCGTAATAGGGATCGCCGTCATAGTCGGTAACAACATCGGTTGTATCTGTCTCGGCAAGCTCACTCATGACCTCACGGAACTTCTCCATATCATCAGAGCTTTCGTCCGCAGGTTCAGAAGTGGTTGTTTCCGTAGTCTCTGCTGTGCCTACTTCGGCAGAAGCGGTAATACAGCCAATACTTGCTGTTGCAAGCATGAAAGCAGCCATCACAGCACTAATCATTCTTGTTTTCATCATCGTCCTCCTCAGAGTAAAATCTCATTTGTTCTTCGTATTTGCCGCTTTTGCCGAGATCGTCTATCTCATCATCGGTCAGACCACGAGCTTTCATATTCTGAATCTGCTCATGTTCTCTGGCAAGCACGGTTTCTAATTCCTCTCCATCACAATTCAGCTTTTCGCAGAGTGAGAGATAACGCAGCCTTGTAATTTCGGAGAGAAGCCGTCTGCGTTCCTCTGTATCCCGCCTGATATTTCTTTCAAGCTGCTCTGCCTTTTTTCTGAATT
>OHAQ01001315.1_pt1 | contig 19497 bp, 14 predicted proteins | sample 1577111 | NCBI WGS metagenome assembly OHAQ01 (sample SAMEA3541549, study PRJEB24748) | human gut metagenome | biome: human gut; feature: human-associated habitat; material: faeces | place: China | collected 2012 | reverse complement strand
GCCAGTGGAAGCGTGTGGAAAATTACGACCTCTGCCTGGACAGCGCCGCGGTTGGGCTGGATAACTGCGTGGAGGTCATCAAGAAAGTTATTGAACTGAAATTTGGGGTAAAGTGCCCACGGTAAAAAGCAACAGGGGAGGAAAGACTTATGGAAGCACTGGCCTATTATGACGGAAAAATCGGCACACCGGAGGAACTGACAGTTCCCTTCAATGATCGTGTGCATTTCTTCGGTGACGGTGTATACGACGCCACTGTCGGCGCAAACGGCAAGGTCTACCTGATGCAGGACCACCTTGACCGCTTTTACACCAGCGCCAGGGCATTGGATATCCACATCCCGATGCCGAAAGACGAGCTTGGCAGACTGCTGACCGACCTGCTGGCCAAGGTGGACGGTACAACGCATTTTGTTTACTGGCAGGTCACCCGCGGCGTCGAGACCCGCAACCACGTCTACGCCGAGGACCTGCCCGGCAAGCTGTGGGTGTCCATCCGCCAGAACCATTTGAACGACCCAGATGTGCCCATCAAGCTCAACACCGAGGAAGACACGCGCTTTTATCACTGCAACATCAAGACGCTGAACTTGCTGCCCAGCGTTGCAGCGGCGCAGCACGCAAAGCGCATCGGCGTGCAGGAGACGGTGTTCCACCGTGGTGACATCGTGACCGAGTGCGCTCACTCCAACGTGTCGATTCTGAAGGATGGCGTATTTTATTCGCATCCCAACGATGAATTTATCCTGCGCGGTATCGCCAAGACCCACATGATCCAAGCGTGCTACCGCCTGGGCATTACAGTCATGGAAAAATGCTTTACGCTGGATGACCTGCGCAACGCCGATGAGATCATCGTGACGTCGTCCTCCAACTTCTGCCTGCACGCCTGCGAGGTGGACGGCAAGCCCGCGGGCGGCAAAGACCCCGCCACGCTGAAAGCGATTCAGAACGAGGTCCTGCGCGAATACTACGCCTACACCGGCAAAACAACCGTTATTGACTGAAACGGGGGTGAGAAGGATGACCCGTGACGAACTGGAAAAGCGCAACGTAGGCGAAAATCTCGATGCTTTGATGAATCTTGACCCCCGCGGCTACGGTGTCTGCCGCATTTTGTACGCGGGCAGCCGCGCCTATACCGGTGAACCTCTGACGATGCACGCGGCGCAGGTGCTGTGCGATGCGGTAAAAGAGAACGATCTGGTGTACATTATTACCGGATTCGTCCTGCTGCCGCATAAAGTGCCCGAGATGGACGGCACGGTCAGTTCCATGCTGCTGGCCCGCGCGTTGGTGATGGCGCTCGGTGCAAAGCCGGTCATCGTATGCCCCGCCGACAGCGTTCAGGCCATAGAAAAGTGCGCCGCCGTCGTTGGTCTGCATATCTATGAAGACTCCCCTGCCTTGCCGCAGGATTTTTCTCCTTCCGGACACGCGCCGCGCAGGCATCCGGGCCCCGCGTCCGCAAACAGCGCCGGGGCAACCTCTATGCACAGGCGGTGCATCTCCGTCGCCAACGCACGGATTTCCCACTGTGCGCGGCTGCACATGCGCAGGCTGAAGAAGTGCCGCAGCTCGCGCACATTCATCGTTACCATCATGCGCGTTTCGCAAGCGCCGGGCAGCACGAATCGGGCATCCTCATTGCCGCCCTCGCCCGCGCCGAGCTTCTCCTGCCACCCAGTATACCACTGATGCATGGTGTCCATCTGCCGCTCAAACTCCGCGACGGCGTCTTCGCCCAGCGCCTCGATTTTCGGCGGAACGATGTAGCCGAAGCCCTTCTCATAGCTGACGTAGCGCTGGCTCTGCACTGAGAAGCTGGCGAGCCGGTGGCGGGTAATCTGCGCCAGCAGGACGCGCGAAACGCCCTCCATCGCAAAGGTGAAGCTGGCATGTTCCAGCACGGATTCATGCCCCATCGACAAAATCCGGCTGACGAACTCGCTCTGGTCGTCACGGCTGACGCGCTGCTGCAAACTGTCCACCGTCGCGCGGGAGTAACACAGCCGAGCGCCGAGCGCCACGACCTCCTCCGGCGAAAGCGTATGGCGAATCAGGGCAACTTTCATGGTTGAGCGGGGCATGATGCAACCTCCTGACTTTTTCGGAACAGTTCAAGCAGCCGCGTCTCCTGCCCAGTCAGGTACAGATACCCGACGAGGGCTTCCAGCGCCGTTGCCGCCTGATAATCCATGGCGGTCTGATTTCGGGGCGCAGCGTGGTGCGCGTGGGTATTGCGCCCACGGCGGACAATGGAAGTTTCTTCCTCGGTCAGCGCTCCCTCGATGCGTGTCAAAGCCTCCGCCTGTGCGTGTGCATTGACGACCGTGACCGCCGCCTGATGGCAGTGATGCAGATTATACCCCCGGTACAGCAGGCGCGACCGGGTCAGCAAATCATAGACCGTATCCCCGATATACGCCAGCTGGAGTGGATTCAGGCGGCGTGCATCATCTTTGGTCATCGGCGCTTCTTCGCGCAGGGTCAAAGGCATTTCCTCCTTCATATGCCCGAAAAAGACAGGCATACCGAATGAAGCGTCCTTTACAGACACAACCAGTGTATTATACCATATTTTCGCCCTGTCCGACAAGGGTTTTCCGCACCTTTGGGGAAGAAAATTTGTCGCGCGTGCCGTTTTCCGGACACAAAAATACCGAACCGCGATTGCGATTCGGCATGTGGTACACCATTAGGGACTCGAACCCTAGACACCCTGATTAAGAGTCAGGTGCTCTACCAACTGAGCTAATGGTGCACATCTGCGAAGCATCCGTCTACCTTATGAGCGGCGTTTGCATCAGCAGATAATATTATAGCGCGATTCAGCGATTTGTCAAGAGGGAAAATCACTTTTTTTCGAGAAAAATCAGCTTTTCTGCGCATTTTCATGTGTCCACGGGGCATTTCGTCCGTCCAGACCCGCCAGAATGCCGCTTCCGAAAGCAAACATCAGGTTGAAGCCGCCGCAGTCGCCGTCCACATCCAGCACCTCGCCCGCCGCGTACAGCCCCGGCAGGCGGCGATTTTGTAATGTCGCCGGGTCAAAATCCACGACCGACGCCCCGCCCGACGCCACCTGTGCGCTCTCGAAGCCCTTCACGCCGCGAATCGGCAGCAGCCACGCATCCGCCGTTTTCGTCAGGCGCTCCGCCATGTCCGCCGTCATCTGCCCGCATAGGCTGCTTTCGCGCACTTCCCAATCCGCCTGCCGCATCAGCGCCGCCGACAATCGCGGTACGCACAGCCCGGTCAGCAGCTCCGCCATCGGGCGCTGCGCCCAGTTTTTCCGGCGGTGGTGCAGTTCCCGGCGGAACTCGCCCGCATCCGCGAAACCCATGCCCTTCACCAGCGACACGCGAAGCATCCGCCCGTCCTTTGCATACCGTGCGCACTGCATCACGCACACGCCGCTGACCCCGTAATCCGCGAACAGCAGCTCGCCGTCCTCCTCATGCAGGACGCTTTTCCGGTCGATAACCGCTACCTGCGCCTTGACGCGGATGCCGCTCAGCCCCTTGATTGGCGTGCTATCTGTGATAATTTGCGTCAGCGCGGGTGCAAAAGGCGTCGCGGGGCAGCCGAGATTCGTCAGCAGACGCAGGGCGCTGCCATCGCTGCCGAGCTTGGGCTGGGCGCATCCGCCGCCGCTGATGATAACGCGGTTCGCCCGAAATTGCTGTCCATCCGCCGAGAGCGCCGTCCAGCCATCATTTTCACGTTGCAGTGCCGTGATGGATACGCCCGTCACCACCCGCACATGCAGGGCGGTCAATTGCAGGCGGAGCGCATCCAGCACACTTGAAGCCTGCGAACTGACGGGGTACACGCGCCCCGCCTCTTCCTGCCGAAGCCGCAGTCCAAGATGCTCCCAGAAGGCTTTCTGTGCCTCTGCGCCGCAGTGAGACAGCACAGCCGCCGCGAACGCCGCATTTCCCGGATAGCGCGGCGCACCCGTGTTCATCAGGTTGCAGCGGCCATTGCCCGTCGCGAGGATTTTTTTGCCAACGCGATCCATTTTTTCCGCCACCGCGACCGTATCGCCGCATTCCGCCGCCGCAATCGCCGCCGCCAATCCCGCCGCGCCGCCGCCGATGACCAAAACGCTTCCCATAATCTGTGTTTCCTCCGCTTCTTTCCTGTATGCCGCGCTGCCTGATGACATAGGCTATCCGTGTCATAGGAGGCGATAACTTTGACGCAGCAAGGCAAAAAGGCCACTTGGCGCTCACTCGTCGCGCTGGAAACCGCCACGCTCGGCGCAGGGGCGCTCGTTGGCTACCTCACCCGCGACAGCATGAGCTTCTTCGACGTTTTGAACAAACCCGGCTTTGCGCCGCCGGGCTGGCTCTTTCCCATCGTTTGGAGCATCCTCTATGCGTTGATGGCGTACTGCATGTGGCTCGTCCTGCGCGCACAGGGGCGCGACCGTTTCCTGCTGCTGGGGCTGTATATCGCCCAGTTAGCCGTTAACCTGATGTGGCCCGTGCTGTTCTTTATCCTGAAGGCGCTTGGGCTTTCCTTCTTTTGGCTGATTCTGCTGCTCTGCCTGGTTTTCATCATGGCGGTGCAGTTCGGGCAGCAGAAGCCCCTTGCCGGATGGCTGCTCGTGCCGTACCTGCTGTGGGTGACGTTCGCGGGCGTGCTGAATTTCGCCGTCGCCCGCATGAACCCCTGATGCACGCTCCATGGCGTAAATCTTCCGCAGCGGCGCGGTCAGTGTGCCGTCCGGCTCGTAAATCATCAGCGGCGGTTCAGGGTGCAGCATCGGGCGCGCATCCTTGAGCGCCTCAATCATCACCAGATTTGCCGCCTTTTGCGCCGAGGGGTAAATCAGTTGGAACCGCTTCGGCGCAAGCCCGGCTTTCTCCATGTCCTTCATCACTTCCAGCATCCGCGCCGCCGGGTAGATGACCGCCATCCGCCCCTTGCCGCGCAGCAGCTGATACGCCATCTTGAACCACGCCGTCAGCCCGCTTTTCTGCTGATGGCGCGCCAAGGACAGCGTTTGCGCCGGATTTGGCAGTGTCGTGCCATGATGCCCATACGGCGGATTGCACACAATTACGTCGATGCTTCCGGGCGCAAGCACCTCGTCGGCGCTCTCCACCGGCAGGGCGTGGATGCGGATGATATGTTCCAGCCCGTTGAGCCGCACGCTCCGCCGCGCCATATCCGCCATATCCGGCTGAATTTCAAACGCATCGACGCTTTTCGCGCGCCCCATGCCTGCCAGCAGCAGCGGCAGGATACCCGTCCCCGTGCCAAAATCAGCACAGCGATCGCGGCTTTCCGCCCGCACGAAGCTCGACAGCAGTACGGCATCCATGCCGAAGCGGAAGCCCTGCTCCTTTTGCAGGATGCGCAGCCCTGCCTGCTGCAATTCGTCCACCCGTTCGCCGGGCAGGATGGTCAGTTTTCCGGCGCAATCAGCGTCAATCGGCTTGTCAGACAATAGCCTTCCTCCCCTTCTTCTGTCCGCACACGGCACCAGATTTCGCCCTTTTCCAGCACGGTCAGCACCAAATCCGCTTCGACTTTCGCCGTTTCGGGCGCATCTGCGCTGCACCACTGGTAGAGCGTTTCTGCTTGGCGGATGCTCGCTGTCCACCCAGTCACTTTTTCCAGCGTCACGTCCAGAATCGGCGTATCGCTGATGACGACCGCACCGGGCGCGCTGTCGCTCAAATACTGCGACGCGCAGTAGCCCTCTTTGCCGCCGTAGCGGATGTAACTCCAGCCGTTTTCCTGCGAAATGAATGTCACCAGTGCGCCGCGCGGAAGCCATTGCACAATCGATGCGCCCGTATTGGGCGACTGCCGCATCGCCAGCGAATCCGACTTTGTGCTGACGTATTTCTGCCCCAGCGGCGCGTCCGGCTGCTCGCAGGAGAGCGCGTCCGCCGTGAAATAGCCCGTCATCTGCCCGACCGCGGCATAGCACCAATTGCCGCTCTGTGCAAGCACCGTCACCTGCGTTCCGCGTGGGATTGTCGCCAGGACTGCCGCATCCGCAGCCATCGCCTGACGAAGCGGCGCATTGTCCGCACTCACCCACGCAACGTAGCTGCCAGCTGACACGTCCTCCTCCACCTTCGCAGGCGGTTCTGACGCAGCTGGGACAGGCGTTGGCGCTTCGCTTGGTTCGGGGGATGCCGTCGGTTCGGGCGTTGCGCCCGGTGTGGGCGTCCCACTCGGCGCGGGCGTCCCGCCCGGTGTGGGCGTCGCCGTCGGCACATCAAAGCGCAGGTACTGCGTCATGACGTACCCGGTCAGGCTGCCCCAGCGAACGGCACACCACGTTTCGCCGTATGCCGTGACGATGATGCTCGTTCCCTTCGGGATTTCCGCCAGCACGGGGTATTCTGTGCCCGCGCCCTGCCGGAGGTTGAGCGTCGAGGCGGTGGAATTGACAATCGCGGTCTGTTCGCCGCTTGTCGTCGGCACAGGCGTCAATTCGATGCCGACGGCGCTGAAATCAAGGCTGCTTGCCAGCACATAGCCGTCAATGCCGCCCGCCGTCACGCGGCACCAACTGCCGTCGCTGCTCTGCACGGCAATTTGAACGCCCTGCGGCAGGTTCATCAGCACCACCGCAGCAGTAGACGGGATCGCCCGAAGCGCTGTCGCCGTCCTGACCATCGCAGAACGTCCGGTCTGGCTCGTTTTGCCCGGATAAGTATCGCTGAACGTTAGATACTCCGCCGCGCAGTAGCCTGTTTTCGCGCCGTACTGTACACTCGCCCAGCCGTTCTCCACCGCGAACACGCACAGCACCGCGCCGCCGGGGATGGTGGACTGCACCGCCGCATCGTAACTGCCGGACGCGCGCAGATTCAGCGAATTCGTGCCTGTCACGGTCGCCCAGCGGGTGATGGGTGTCGGGTTTTCGTCGCTCTGCGTCGGCGGCGTGCCGGTGAACGTCAGGTTTTCCGTGTGGACGTAGCCGACAATCCGCCCGAAGCGGATGAGCGTCCAATTTTCGCCCTTTGCCAGCACGGTCACGGCGGTTCCGGCGGGCAGCGTCGTCAGCAGTGTGCCGTTGTCCGAGGCGGTCAGGCGCACGTTCAGCACGTCCTCCACATTCACCAGCGTCACCATGGCCTGATTAGGCGCGGCGGGCGAAATCGTCGCGGGGGCTTCAGTCGCCGTCACAGGCGCGTCGCCCACGGGCGGCAGAATCGTGTGCGTGAAGGTGTACTGCATTCGCACGCAGTTCTCGTAGTAGAAGCCGAGAATCTGGTCGTAGGTATAGCCCAGGTTCGCCATCTGCTGTGCCCCGCGCTGGCTCATGCCAATGCCGTGTCCGTAGCGCCTGACGGTCAGCACGAACGTCTCCCCATCTGCCTTGACCGACCAGAGTTCGTTTTTCGTCGTGTTAATGGACAGATTGAGGGCGCTTTCCAGCTCGCTGAAAATGTCGAACGTCAGCGTCAGTCGGCGCGTTTCGCCATTCACAAGCGCCGTCACGTCAAAATCCAGCTTCGTATATAAGCGGCTGGGTGCGGCGTACTTCGGCGTGTGCGGCGTAACGGCCTCGATGCGCAGAATCGTCGCATTCGGTGCTTTCGCCTGCAACAGGCGCGTCAGGGTCTGATTCTGGCTCGCGTGGGAAAATGCAGCGTAAATCGTCATCTTGCGCGTGCTGCTGTACGGGTTCATGCGGTCGAACGGGTCGTCCTTAACCGTCAGGTAATTCACGCCGGATGAGCCCCACGCGTTGCGGGCGGATTCGGTCTGTCCGCCGTTGGACGCGGTGTAGTACGTTCCGGTCAGCTTGCCGTCGTTCATGGCGACAATGCCGCGCGTTGCGTCCACCGCCTCCGCTGCCCGGTCGCGCTCCGCCGGACTGCCGTTGTACACCTGGTCAGCGGTCGTGTCCACGACATCGTAGACCTTCGATGCGTTCGCATTTATGGCGCGCAGGGTGTACGTCCGCGCCGCAACCGCCTGTGCTTTCAGGGCTTCCAATGCCGAGGAGGACCCCATTTCATACGGCACGACGCCATAGAGGTACGATTCGATGTACACATTCGCCACGACATAGAGCCGATACGTCCCGCTTTCCAGCTTCGACACAAGGTGCAGGTCACCGGGGTAGACGTTTTGCGGTCTTCTTGCCTGTGCAATGCGGAATCCGCCGTCTGTCTGCCGCCGCCTGAGCGCCATCTCCCGCCCCATGCTGACCGTCTCGCCGCCCCGCGTCAGGCGGATTTCGCCCGTCGCGCTGCTGTGGCTGATGCTGATTTGCTCGCCATTCGCCAGCGCCATTGTCTGCCCGCCGCTGACCGCCATTGCGCCGACTGCTGTCACCGTAAGCGACGCGGGATTGCTGCCAATGGACAGCAGGCGCACACGCACCATGCCGTTGCGTGTGGCAGCGCTCCGCTCCAGCGGCGCGGACTGTACGGCAACATCCGCCGTATCCTCGGCGAATGATGTGGGGATTGCGGAGAGCATCAGGAAAAGCATCAGAAGCAGGCACAGCGCCCGCTGGTATCGTAATTGCACGGGAAAATCCTCCTTGTGGTGGTACTTCTCCTCCATTGTAGCAGAAAGCGCCCGGCGTGTCATGTAGATTGTAACAAACCGCGCTGGAAATTTCCGTCACGCACAAAAAGGCAGGCGCTCCGACCTGTTGGGTTCAGGTCAGAACGCCTGTCGGATAATGCGGATTATTCCTGCGTTTCCGTTTTCTTCGCGCGCGGCTTGCGGGCGGGTTTGTCTGCCTTTGCCGCTTCCTTCGCCGCCTTGTCCGCCTCGATTTCCGCCTTCGTGCGGCGCTTGCGGGCGGGCTTCACGGGAGCTTCCGCGGTCACTTCCGCCGCAGCGGCTTTTGCCGCCTTGTCAGCTTCAATTTCCGCCTTTGTGCGGCGCTTGCGGGCAGGCTTTGCAGGCGCTTCGGCGGCTTTTGCGGCTTCCTTGGCTGCCTTCTCCGCTTCCTTCGCCGCCTTGTCGGCCGCAATCTGCTCCTTCGTGCGGCGGACGCGCTTGGGCTTCACGGGTTCTTCCTTCTCATACGGATACGGGACGACCACTGGGTTCGCCTCCGCGTCGTCATCAGAAGATGCCTTCTCCTGATTCGATGCGGAGTCATGGTCGAAACGCCCGCTCACCAAGCCTTCGTACAGTTCCATATATTTCTTGGAGGAGTTCGTCCAGCTGTAATCGCCAGTCATGCCGCGCTGCTGGAGCGTGTGCCACACGTCCTTGTGGTTCTCGTAGTAGTCGATGGCACGGTTGATGACATTGAGCATGTCATTGGCGTTGTAATTGAAGAACGTGAAGCCATTGCCGTCGCCGGTGTACTCGTTGTAGGACAGCACCGTGTCGCGCAGACCACCCGTCTCGCGGACAATCGGCACTGTGCCGTAGCGCAGGGCAATCAGCTGGCTCAAGCCGCACGGCTCGAACTGGCTGGGCATAAGGAACATGTCGCAGCCCGCGTAGATTTGATGCGCCAGCGCGTGGTCCATCGCAAACCGCGCTGCGACCTTGCCCTTGAACTCGCCCTCTGCCCACGAGAACAGGTTGACATAGCGGCTCTCGCCCATGCCCAGCACAACCAGCTGCACGTTCTCGCTCATCAGGTCGCCGATGATGTAGTCCACAAGGTCAAGCCCCTTCTGGCTGCTCAGGCGGCCGACCATGCCGATAATTGGCACATTCGGGTCAACAGTCAGACCGAGCTTCTCCTGCAATTCCGCCTTGCACTTTGCCTTGCCGGACAGGTCATCCGCGGTATATTCCGCCGGAATGCGCGCGTCCGTCGCGGGATTGTAGTCCGCCATGTCGATGCCATTGAGCACGCCGAACACTTCATGCTTGCGCGCGCGGAGCAGCCCATCCAGCCGCTCACCGTAGTATGCCGTCTGAATTTCCTCGGCATAGGATGGGCTGACGGTGGTGATGATGTCGGAATACACCAGCGCAGCCTTCATGAAGTTCGCGCAGCCGTAGCATTCCAGCTTGTCGTCCGTCCACAGGCTGTCGCCCAGACCCAGCACGTCCTGCACTTCGCGGATGCCGAACACGCCCTGATACTGCAGATTGTGGATGGTGAACATGGTCTTGATGTTCGCGAAGAACGGCAGGTGCGCATACTGAATTTTCAGCAGTGCGGGCACCATGCCGGACTGCCAGTCATGCGCGTGAATCACGTCGGGCTGGAAGTCCAGCAGCGGCAGGGCGTTCAGCGCCGCGCGGCAGAAGAAACCAAAGCGTTCGTACTCGTCGCCGCCCATGCCGTAGATATACGGACGGCCGAAATAGAACTTGTTGTCCACAAAGTAGAACTTCACGCCGTCCTTTTCCAGCAGTTCAATGCCGCAGTACTGACGACGCCAGCCCAGCGCGACCTCGAAATCAGTCACATGGGTCATCTGGTCAACATACTGCTTCGGCACCGCCGCATACAGGGGCAGCATCACGCGCACGTCGTGACCCTGCTTCGCCAGAACAGGCGCCAGCGCGCCGACAACGTCCGCCAGACCGCCAGTCTTGATAAACGGGACGCACTCGCTCGCCGTAAAGAGAATCTTCATCGTTTCTATCCTCCATCAGAAATATTTCCTGCCGGGGGCAAGGGAAAAACAATCAGGGAAATTCAGCGAATTAAGCTCAGATACGATTTTCAGATGAGAATGAGCCAAGATGCGAAGCGAATTTTTTCTTTCCTGCTAACGGGAGTGAAACGCAGCGTAGCAGCGCTACGCTAAGTGGAACGAGCGGACGCAGGAAGGAAAAAGGCGCGAGCAGATGGCTCAGGCGAATCTGAAAATCGTATCCAAAAAACCGCACCAACAGTATAGCACATATTGGCGCGGTTTGCAAATCCGAACCGCGTCAATTCGATTTAGGCGATTCGTGGGTTAGATAACAACGTTTTTGGCAATGACAATCGGGTACGCCGCCGGGCCGATGAGCCGCGCGCTGCGCTTGATGACCGTCTGCTTGTCCAGAATGCAGTTTTCGATGGAAGCGTCGTTGTGCACCTGACCATCCTGCATGATGATGCAGTTCTTCACATGCGCACCGGGGGCAATGCGCACGCCGCGCGCCAGCACAGAGTTTTCCACCGTGCCTTCGATAATGCAGCCATCCGCCACCAGCGAGTTGACGACGGTCACATTGTCGCCATAGCGGGCAGGCATCTCGTCGCGAACCTTGGTGTACACAGGCAGCTCCGCCGTGAACAGACGATGGCGAATCTGGGTATCCAGCATATCCATATTGAACTTGAAGTAGCTCTGCACGGAGTCCATGCGCCAGCACAGGCCAGTGTACGCCCACGCATTCACACGCGCCGTGCCTTCCGTCACCAGACGGAGCAGCACATCACGGTTGAAGTCATGATAGCCGTGCGCCACGCCCTTGTCCACCAGCGTGCGCAGCAGCTCACGCTTCATCACGACGACCTCCATGCTCGTCAGCGGCAGGTTCGGATGCGTCGGATCAACTTCCATGTCCGTCACCATGCCGCTTTCATCCACAGCCAGATAGCAGCCCAGTTCGTCGCGCTGCATGTTCGGATCAGCGGTGTACATGATGGTGATGTCCGCGCCGCTGTTCTGATGATACGCCACAAACTCCGCGATATTCGCGTTGTAGATGATGGTGGAGTTGCTCAGCACCAGATATTCCTGCTTGGAGCGGGAGAGATAGTTGGTGTTGGAGCGCAGCGCATCCAGCATACCAGAGTACACGCCAACATTCTCGCGCGTCAGGAACGGCGGCAGCACCTTGAGACCGTCATTCTTCCCGTGCAGATCCCACTCCTTGCCGGAGCCGATGTGATCCATCAGGGAGTGATAATTCTTCTGCATGATAACGCCGACGTTCTTGATGCCGCCGTTGACCATCGAGGACAGCAGGAAGTCAATGACGCGGTAGCGACCGCCCACAGGCAGCGCCGCGATGGCGCGGGTCAGGGTCAGCTCGCGCAGATTGGCGTCATTTTCGCCGGTGTAGATAACACCCATTACGTTTTTCATTTTCTTACATCCTTTCCGCTGCTGTGATTATCAGAATTTGGTGTTTTCGTCCACCTGCTGACCCGCGGTCACGCTGACACCGGCGGGAAGGGTGACGCCCTGACCGACGACGGCGATATTGCCCGTCTCTTCGCCGACCACGCAGCCCGCACCGATCACGGCGTTCTCCGCCACAATCGCCCGACGGACAACCGCGCCTCGCTTGATGACCGCATAGGGCATGACAACCGAGTCAATGACGCTTGCACCCTCTTCAATGGTCACGCCTGCGAAAATCACGGAGTGCTGCACAGATCCGTAGACTTCCGAGCCTTCCGTAACCAGCGAATCGCTCACGACAGCGCCCTTGGCGATGTAGTGCGGCGCAAGGCCCGGATTCTTGGCATAGATGCGCCACTTCTTGTCATGCAGGTCAATCGGCATGGGCACGCTGAGCAAGTCCATGTTCGCTTCCCACAGGGATTCAATCGTGCCAACGTCCTTCCAGTAGCCCTCGAAGTTGTATGCCACCATGACCTGCTTGTCGTTCAGCATCGCGGGGATGATGTTCTTGCCGAAGTCATTGGCGGATGTCTTGTCCGCCTCGTCCGCCGTCAGGTACGCGCGGAGCTTCGCCCACGAGAAGATGTAAATGCCCATGGACGCCTTGTTGGACTTGGGCTGCTTGGGCTTTTCTTCAAATTCAACAATGTTGTCGTCCGCGTCTGTATTCATGATGCCGAAGCGGCTCGCTTCTTCCCACGGCACAGGGCGCACAGCAATCGTCGCATCCGCGCCTTTGCGGATGTGGTACTGCAGCATGGCGTTGTAGTCCATCTTATAAATATGGTCGCCGGAGAGAATCAGGACGTAATCCGGGTCATACTGCTCGATAAACGCCATATTCTGATAGATGGCGTTTGCCGTGCCGCGATACCAGTCGCCCGTCTTGCCCGTCTGATAGGGCGGCAGGACGAACACGCCGCCGGTGGACAAGTCCAAATCCCACGGTGCGCCGGAGCCAATGTAGGAATTCAGTTCCAGCGGCATATACTGCGTCAGCACGCCCACGGTGTCAATGCCGCTGTTGGTGCAGTTGGACAGCGGGAAGTCAATGATGCGGTACTTGCCGCCGTAGGGAACAGCCGGCTTTGCCACCTTCTTAGTCAGGACACCCAGACGGCTGCCCTGTCCGCCTGCCAGCAGCATGGCAACACAGGTCTTCTTTTTCATGATGAGAACACGCTCCTTCATCCTTGTTTCTTGCGAAGCGCACCGACCGTGCAGGATTCGCGCCGCCCTCGGTGCATCAGGTGGCACGGTGATGTATGTGAAACAGCGCTTTCGCTCCTCCCCTGATTGCGGCGAGCGCCGATTCAGCCGATGGAAATGGAATTGGCTTTGCCGGCGGACTTTTCCGGCAGGGGCTGCGGTTTCTTTGCCGTTTGGGATGCTTTCTTTGGCGGCACATCCGCGATTTCCGGGATAACGCGCGCTTTCTTTGCCTTCTCCGGCAGCGGGTCGCGCTGATAGGTGAAGTACACCGTCGCGAGCGGCGGCACGCAGATATCGCAGCTGTATTGGAAGTCCTGCAGCTGCTCTTCTTCCGTGCGAATCGCCCAGTTGTTGTACTGATTCGAGCCGCCATATTCCTTGCGGTCGGTGTTGAAGCACTCCGTCAGCGTACCCATCTGCGGCAGCCCAATGCGGTACTGCGGATGGAACACGGGCGTGAAGTTCGTCACGCACAGGAGCGAGTTGCCCCGCTTATCCGTGCGCAGGAACGCAACGATGGAGTTATCGCTGTCGTTCGCCTGAATCCACTGGAAGCCATCCCAGCTGTCATCAATCTGGTAGAGCGCGGGCGTCGTGCGGTAGATTTCGTTCAGGCGCTTGCAGCACTGCTGCACCTGCGGATGATTCTCGTACAGCAGCAAGAACCAGTCCAGCTGGTCGTCGTACTTCCACTCGATGAAGTGCCCAAACTCGCCGCCCATGAACAGCAGCTTCTTGCCCGGATGCGCCATCGTGTAGCCATACAGTGCGCGAAGTCCCGCGAACTTCTTCCACAAGTCGCCCGGCTGCTTGTCCAGCATCGAGTGCTTGCCGTGTACCACCTCGTCGTGGCTGAACGGCAGGATGTAGTTCTCCGAGAAAGCGTACATCAGCGAGAACGTCAGCTTGTCGTGGTGATACTTGCGGTAGACCGGGTCGAGCTTGATATATGCCAGCATATCATTCATCCAGCCCATGTTCCACTTGAACCCGAAGCCCAGCCCGCCCAGATAAATCGGGCGCGTGACCATCGGATAGGCGCTGGATTCCTCCGCCACCATCATCACACCGGGGAAATCGCGGTAGACGGTTTCGTTCATCCGGCGCAGGAAGGCAATCGCATCAAGATTCTCGTGTCCGCCGTACTTGTTGGGCAGCCATTGCCCCGGCTCACGGCAGAAGTCGTACATCAGCATGGACGTGACCGCATCCACGCGCAGCCCATCGGCGTGATACCATTCCAGCCAGAAGCAGGCGTTGGAGAGCATGAACGAGTTGACCTCGCCGCGCGCATAGTCGAACATGTGCGTCCCCCACTGCGGCATATCGCCGCGCCGGGGGTCGGGATGCTCGTAGCAGGGCGTACCGTCGAAGCAGCGCAGTCCCATTGCGTCGCGCGGGAAATGCGCGGGAACCCAGTCCAGCAGTACGCCGATGCCCGCCTGATGCAGCGCGTCAATGAGCGCCATCAGTTCCTTCGGTTCGCCGAAGCGCGCCGTCGCCGCATAGTAGCCGGACACCTGATAGCCCCACGACATATCCAGCGGATGCTCCATCACCGGCATGAACTCCACATGCGTGTAGCCCATTTCTTTGAGGTACGGCACGAGCTGTTCAGCAATCTCCGTATAGGTCAGGAACGTGCCGTCCTTGTGCCGCCGCCACGAGCCAAGGTGCATCTCGTAGATGTTCACCGGACTGTGGTACGGGTCGTAGGATTTGCGTGCCTCCATCCAGTCCGCGTCGCCCCAGCGGTAGCCGCTCAGGTCGTAAATACGGCTGGCAGTGTCGGGGCGCATCTGCATGGCGAATCCATAGGGGTCAGCCTTGTCCTGCCACGTTCCGTCCTGCGCCTGAATGCAGTATTTGTAGGTTGTCAGTTTCTTTGCAGCGTCGGGATAATCATAGCGTTTCGGGTCACTCTTCACGTCGAAGGTTTCCGCGGGCAGCCGCACTTCCCATGTACCGTCGTAGACCTTCTGCATGGGCGTTTTTTTCCTGTCCCACTGGTTGAATTCGCCAATGAGAGAAACTGCCCGCGCGTTCGGCGCCCAGACAGCGAAATGCCACATTTCCTGTCCGTCCTGCGTCACCGGGTGCGCGCCGAGCATCTCATAGGCTCTGCGGTTCGTTCCCTGATGGAACTGGTCCCGCACCGCGGCGGTCGGGCCGTTGTAGCGCATAGTTACACCTGCCTTTGCTTGCGTTGCGTTCCTCCGCCTGCAATCACGGAGAGCCGCGTTTGCTTTCTTCACTCTTTTCACTTACTATTGAATCACTTTTATGCATTTTCGTCAAGTCATATTCAGCATTTTCTCCTGCATTTTTTGTGATTTTCGGAAAGTGCGTTCATTTTGACCGTAGACGATGCGGTAAGTATTTCGCCATTGCCGACATAAATTCCTGCTCATGCACGAAATTTTCCGCGCATAAACTGGTTTTGCGCCGTCGGAGCGAAAACTGTTTCCCCCGTGCGGCGATTTGTGCAATCCGAACATTTCCCGAAATTTCTGCGAAAAGGTTGTGTGCCCATGAAACAAAAACAGCTGTTGTCGTTTCTTGTGTGTATCCTGATGCTTTCTTCCTGTGCCGCGCCGACCGATTCCGCGCTTGACAGCGGCTTACCACTCCGGGTCTACTTCGCCGATGCGGAGGAAATCCGCCTGCTGCCGCTGGAAGACTACGTTTTCGGCGCATTAGCGGCGGAGATGCCCGCGAATTACGCGCCGGAAGCGCTCAAATGCCAAGCAGTTGCCGCCCGGACGCGTGCCGTCGCGCAGAGCCATGCGTTCGGCGGAAATGGGTGCGTCCGCCACCCGGACTGCGATATTTGCACGGACAGCGCGTGCTGTCAGGCATACCAGACGGATGCGCAGCTGCACGCCCGCTGGGGCAGCGAGTACGCCATCCTCCGCGCGCGCATTGACCGCGCCGTCCGCGCAACAGACGGCTTGCTGCTCACCAGCGGCGGCTTGCCCATCGAGGTGCTGTACCACGCCTGTTCCGGCGGAAAAACTGAAGATGCCGCCGCCGTGTTCGCGTCCGCCAAGCCGTATCTGGTCAGCGTAGACAGTCCCGGCGAAGAGGGGTACGCCGGATTCCGCGCTGACACGTCCTTCTCCTGCGAGGAAGCGGCAGATCTGCTCCTGCGCGCTTTTCCCGGCTGCGGCGTGACGGCGGACACGCTGCCCAGCGCGATTCGTCTGCAATCCACGACCGCTTCCGGGCGCGTCGCGACGCTGCTGGTTGGCAGTCAAACTGTCCGCGGCGCTGATTTCCGCAAATCGCTCTCCTTGCGAAGCACCTACTTCACTTGGGAGGCGGATGGCGACCGCATCGTTTTCCACACCGTCGGATACGGGCACGGCGTCGGCTTGTCGCAGGCAGGCGCACAGGCGATGGCGGCGGACGGCGCGGATTTCGCGGAGATTTTGGCGCACTACTACCCCGGCACGCAGCTGACGCGGATGGATAAAACAGGTTTCTCCGGCTCATAATAGGAGAAAACGCCCTACACGGCATGGTTGAGGTGATTTTCTCATGGCTGACCGTCACTTTCGTTCTCTTTTCCGCGCGCTGCATCTGCGCCGGGAGCAGTGGACATTTCTGCTGATGGCGCTGTTGTGCGTCTCGGTGATTGTCGGCACGGCACTGTGGACGCGGCAGGCGGAATTTGCGCGTGTGACGCCGACTCCGCCTGTCTCCAGCGACATATCCGCTGCGCAGCTGCTCCAGCAGTCGCTTGACAGTGCGCAGACCGCCACGCCTGCGCCGACGACCGCCCCCACTGTCCGCAGCATTGCCACGCCGCTCGAAAGCATGACGCTGCTGCGTCCCTTCGACAACACGCGGATGCGGCAAAGCAGTGCCACGGGCTTGTGGGCGCTGCACGATGCGGCGGATTATGCCGGGGCGGAGGGTGCGAAAGTCAGCGCCATGGCGGACGGCACCGTCATCAATTGCGCGGACAGCGGTGTTTTCGGCGCGTACGCGGAAATCGACCACGGCGGTGTCCTCGTGCGCTATGCGAACCTGTCGATGCTCTACGCGATTCGCGCGGGCGATCCGGTTCGCGCTGGGCAGACGATCGGCTTCATCGGGCGCTCGATGCCGGAGGAATGTGATCTGCCTGCACACCTGCACCTGCGGATTGTCGTCGGCGATACAGCGGTTGATCCAGAGGAAGTGCTGCAAAACGGCATTTTTCCTGACCCGTAAAAAAAGACGCACATGGGTGTTGCATTTTCATCGAAATCGGCGTATAATACAGCAGGTTGAACTTGTATTATAACGTCTTATTCGACTTGGAAGGAGCGATTCCCTATGTGCGGCATCGTTGGCTATATTGGCGCGCAGCAGGCGCAGGACATTTTATTGGACGGACTTTCCCGATTGGAGTACCGCGGCTATGACAGCGCGGGCATTGCGGTCATGGACGGCGGCGTCATTCGGCTAAGCAAGGCGAAGGGACGGCTGGCGAACCTTGCCGCGCGGGTGGCATCAAATCCCCTGCCCGGCACCATCGGCATCGGTCACACGCGCTGGGCAACCCACGGCGAACCAAACGACATCAACGCCCATCCGCACACGGACATGAAAGGGCATATCGCCGTCGTCCACAACGGCATCATCGAGAACTACGAGGAGCTGCGCACTCAGCTGAAGGCGAAGGGCTGCGTGTTCGTATCCGAAACGGACACGGAGGTAATCGCCCATCTGCTGCATACGCTTTACGACGGCGACATGCTCTCGACCATTCTGCACGCGCAGACGATGCTCGAAGGCAGCTACGCATTGTGCGTTCTGAACGCCGAAGCGCCGGATACACTCTACTGCACGCGCAAGGATTCTCCGCTTGTCGTCGGGCTGTCCGACGGCGCACAGTACGTCGGCAGCGACATTCCAGCGCTGATTCGCCACACGCGGACGGTGGAGCTGCTTGATGAACGCGAAGTCGCCGTGCTGACCCGGAGCGGCGTACGCGTATACGACCATTTCGGCAACGAGCGCGCGCTCAAGCCCATTCACGTTGATTGGGACGTGGAAGCAGCAGAAAAAGGCGGCTATGCGCACTTCATGCTCAAGGAGATTCACGAAGAGCCCGCCGCACTGAAAAAGACGTTTTCCGCCCATGTGGACGCAGAAAAAATGGCGATTCGCCCCGGCGCGTTCCCGATTTCGGCGGAAGAAGCGAATTCCCTGCGCACGCTGACGATTGTCGCCTGCGGCACAGCGTACCACGCGGGTGTTGTCGGCAAGTATGTAATCGAGAAACTGGCGCGGCTGCCCGTGGTGGTGGATGTAGCATCCGAGTTCCGCTATCGCAACCCGATTCTGGGCGCAGGCGACTGCTTCCTTGCCATTTCGCAGAGCGGCGAAACGGCGGACACGCTGGCCGCCATGCGCGAGGCGGAGCGGCTGGGCGCGAAAGTGATGGCGCTGACAAACGTCGTCGGCTCGTCGATTGCCCGCACCGCTGGGGATTGCGTCATGTACACCTACGCGGGGCCGGAAATCGCCGTTGCAAGCACAAAAGCATACATCACGCAAGTGGAAATGATGGTGCTGCTGGCGATTGACCTCGGCGTGAAGCGCGGACATCTGACGGAGAGCGTAGCATCGGAGCTTCTGCGGCAGATGGCGGACATTCCCACGCTGGCGGAGCAGGTGATGGCGCTCGAACCCGCAGTGCAGCGCTTCTCCAGCCTGTACCACGACCGGCAGCATGTATTCTACATCGGGCGCGGGCTGGACAACGCGCTGGCAATGGAAGCGTCGCTGAAACTGAAGGAAGTCAGCTACATCATGTCCGAAGCGTATGCGGCGGGCGAACTGAAGCACGGCACAATCGCGCTGATTGAGCAGGGCACGCTGGTTTGCGCGCTGCTGACGCAGGAGCATCTGGCAGATAAAACGCTCTCGAACGTGCGCGAAGTAAAGAGCCGCGGCGCGAAAGTCCTCATCGTCTGCCCGGAAGCCCTGCGCGACCGCGCCGCGAAGGATGCGGACGAACTCTGGGTCATCCCAGACGCTGCGTCGGACTTGCTGCCTCTGCTGGCGATTATCCCCGTGCAGCTGTTCGCCTACTACATGGCGGTCAGCCGCGGCTGCGACGTTGACAAGCCGCGCAATCTGGCAAAATCGGTGACGGTGGAGTAAGGAGACCCAAGGACGCTGCCCTTGAACCTGCCAGAGGCTCTGCCTCTGGACTCCGGCAGGGCGCTGCCCTGCACCCGCGAAGGGT
>OHAQ01001313.1_pt1 | contig 19500 bp, 15 predicted proteins | sample 1577111 | NCBI WGS metagenome assembly OHAQ01 (sample SAMEA3541549, study PRJEB24748) | human gut metagenome | biome: human gut; feature: human-associated habitat; material: faeces | place: China | collected 2012 | reverse complement strand
AGCGAATTGCTGGAGTTCCTGCATGGTGGTTTCTTGCTTGATTATATCCAGGTACCGTTTTACTTTTTTCTGCATCTTAAGTATTGTTTCCGTCATGTTCACTCACCTGATATAATCTGTTCAAATCTATATAATCTGCAACCTTTTTCGGAATCGGAAGATCTTCTGTCTCTCCTCCTCGGATCATCTGCCGGATCTCACTGGAAGAAACCGGCATCACAGTGCGGCTTCCGGTGTGAACAACCAAGTAGCTTATGCCGCATTCGTCTTTATCCAACTCAATGAAATGATTTCCTTCGCCCAGCGAACCGATGGAGGCGTTCAAGCGTTTAGTTTCCTTCAGTTCGCGATAGCAGCGCAACTGCTTGATGGTATCTTTGGCTGCGCGATATACATCCATATACTTTTGCGGGAGCGGCGCATAATTGCAGTCTCGGTAATTGCGACCGGACGGTATGTAGTGAAGAATAAACTCGTTGAAAGTATGATAGTCTATGTCACCCACGCAGACAAACGGTTGCACCAAGATAGCCGCCGTGCTGAGCCGCCGCTACCGCCTGCTCTACACAGAAGGGAACCTGAACAACCACATCGGCGTGCCCCTCACCCTGCTCCGTCTCAGGCCCGAACACGAACTGGCCGTCGTCGAAATGGGTGCCAGCCATCCGGGCGACATCCGCGAACTGGTGGAGATAGCCGAACCCGACATGGGCCTCATCACAAACGTAGGAAAGGCACACCTTGAAGGCTTCGGCTCGTTCGAAGGCGTAATGCGCACCAAGGGCGAACTCTACGACTGGTTGCGCAAGCTGCCCGCTCCTCTCGTTTTCCTGCATGCCGACAACCCCTATCTGACAAAGATGGCCGCAGGCCTGCCGCACGTGACCTACGGCAAAGGAGACACCAACTATATCTCTGGCCAGCTGACCAGTTGCTCGCCTTTCCTAGCCTTTGCATGGAAAAAACAGGGAGAAACTGAAACGCATCAAGTCCAAACCCAACTGATAGGCAGCTACAACCTGCCCAACGCACTAGCTGCCGTCACCATAGGCACTTATTTCGACGTGGATGCCGCCTTGATTGACCAGGCTCTGACGGAATATGCGCCCCAAAACAACCGCTCGCAACTGAAGCAGACGGCCGACAACACCCTCATCATCGACGCCTACAACGCCAACCCCACAAGCATGATGGCCTCGCTGACCAACTTCCGACAAATGGAGGTGGTTCACAAGGTAGTCATCTTGGGCGACATGCGCGAGCTGGGACAAGACAGCGCAGAGGAACATCAGAAGATTGTGGATTACTTGAAAGAATGCGATTTCGAACGCATTATCCTGGTAGGCAGCCAGTTTGCCACCACGCGCCACAGCTACGAGACGTATGCCGACGCTCCCGCCCTTATCGAAGCGCTGAAGCAAGAAAAGCCGACAGGAAAAACCATTCTCATCAAGGGTTCCAACGGGATACGGCTGAGCACAGTCGTTGACTATTTATAAAGAGGGATGACGCCTCATCCAATACCAGCCAATGAGCGATGCCAGCGTAGCTCCTGAGGTATTGGCAGCAAAGTCCCACCAGTCTCCACCTCGATAAGTCGTACAATAAGCTTGGAGCAACTCTACCGCCCCACTGAACAATACGGGGCAGAGCCAAGCTCCCAACCACGCGTGCCACATCGGTACGCGTGCTTTTTTATGTGCCCGTATAAACTCCAGCCATAACATCCCCGACATTCCAAAGTACATACACACATGCACCACTTTATCGATGCCAGGAATGGATTCCATCTCCGTCTGGGGCGGCTTGAAGAAAGACAAATAGATTACCGTCAAGATAATGAGAAGCGAAACGGGATATTTACGAATGTAATACAGCATATTCAAATATATTTCAATACGAGATGCAAATGTACAGAACATTTTCTATATTTGCGATTTCTTGCAGGTATTAGTAACAAATTGAAAGAAAAAACCACGATTTATGACAAAGAACAACAGAGCAAACTTCGGAAGCAAGCTGGGTGTCATCCTAGCTTCGGCAGGCTCGGCCGTAGGATTGGGCAACATCTGGCGTTTTCCTTTTGAAACGGGCAACCACGGCGGTGCCGCCTTCATCCTGATCTATCTAGGATGTGTTCTTTTCTTCGGCATCCCCATCATGGTAGCTGAATTTTCCATCGGACGACACTCACGGGCCAATACGGCTGGCGCCTATCAGAAGCTAGCGCCCGGCACCCACTGGCGCTGGGTGGGCCGCATGGGTGTGCTGGCAGGTTTCCTGATCCTGGGCTACTATTCGGTGGTGGCGGGCTGGACACTGGAGTACATCGTACAGGCAGGCACGAATGCCTTTGCTGGGCAGTCGGCCAACGACTTCATCGCCTCGTTCAACGGTTTCATCGCCCATCCGTGGCGGCCGGCCCTGTGGATGGTAGCTTTCATGCTGATGACCCACTTCATCATTGTGAAAGGTGTAGAAAAAGGTATTGAGAAGTCAGCTAAAATCATGATGCCAATGCTCTTCCTGCTGCTCATCGTACTGGCCGTCTGCTCCGTATCCCTACCAGGTGCGGGGGCAGGCATCGAGTTCCTGCTGAAACCCGACTTCAGCAAGGTGAACGGCAACGTGCTGCTGGGCGCTATGGGACAGGCTTTCTTCTCACTCTCGCTGGGTATGGGATGTCTCTGTACGTATGCTTCCTATTTCCGCAACGACACCAACCTGCCCAAGACTGCACTCAACGTGGGATGGATTGATACGATGGTGGCCATCTTGGCTGGTTTCATCATCTTTCCCGCCGCCTTTTCGGTGGGCATCCAACCCGACGCAGGTCCCAGCCTGCTATTCATTACGCTGCCCAACGTCTTCCAGCAGGCCTTCGGCAACCTGCCCTGGCTGGCAGTCATCTTGTCCATCATGTTCTACGTGCTTCTTGCCCTGGCCGCACTGACATCGACTATCTCCCTGCACGAAGTAGTGACAGCCTACTTGCACGAGGAGTTCAACCTAACTCGTGGACGAGCTGCCAAATTGGTAACAGTGGGCTGCACTATCTTAGGCGTACTTTGCTCGCTCTCGCTGGGTATAGGCAAAGAACTGACCATCTTCGGCCTAACTCTGTTCGACCTCTTCGACTTCCTGACGGCCAAAATCATGCTCCCATTAGGCGGCTTTTTCATCGCCATCTTCACTGGTTGGTATCTGGACAAACGTATCGTATGGGAAGAGGTAAGTAACAACGGTACTCTGCCCAAAGTAGTCTATCGTATCTGGCTATTCCTACTGAAGTACATAGCCCCGATAGGTATCGGCTTCATTTTCATTAATGAATTGGGACTACTGAAATAAAAAAGGTAATTCATGCGAAAGTGGTTCAATGAATTTTTCTATTACTCCCGAGGGGAAAGACGAGGCATTCTGGTGCTGCTGGGCATCTCCCTCCTCTTTTTCCTAGGAGGAGAGATATACGTTCATTTAAAATCAAAGCAGGTAGACAAATTTGACGACCAGTTAAGACAACAACAGGCGATGGAGGAATATAAAGCCTTCAGTGCTTCCGTCCGTGAAAAAGAGAAAGAGGAAAAGGAGAGCCGTAAGTCCCACTATACAGCATGGAAAGAGGAAAACGACGTGCCGCCCATACTTGTTCCCTTCAATCCCAACACTGCCGACTCGGCCACCTTCCGCCAGCTGGGGCTCCCTGCCTGGATGGCCCGCAACATCCTGCGTTATCGAGAAAAGGGAGGTGTCTTCCGCCGGGCAGAAGATTTCCGCAAGATATACGGCCTGACAGAAAAACAATACAACACATTACGGCCCTACATCCACATTCCAGCCACAGACAGTACCGACCATCACCCTTCCCTCTTTTTGGCCAAACAGCACAAGGACAGCATCCAACAGGCAAAGCCGCTGAAATACGCACCTGGTACTTTGGTCGACCTAAACCGTGCCGATACCACCGAATTAAAAAAGATTCCTGGCATAGGAAGTGGAATCGCACGTCTCATCAGCGGATATCGCCAGCAGTTAGGTGGTTTCTATAGCCTCAGCCAGCTGGAAGAAATCAATCTCGATTATCGCCAACTGAACGACTGGTTCCGTATCGACACCACCGCCATCCGCCGCATCCCCGTCAACCGCGTCAGCGTGGACCGCCTGCGCCGCCATCCTTACCTCAACTTCTATCAAGCAAAAGCACTAATAGAATACCGCCGCAAGCACGGCCCGCTGAAAAGCCTCAAGCCGTTCGTACTCTATGAAGAATTTACACAAGAGGACCTGGAGAGAATTGGACACTACCTAAGTTTTGAGTAATATTGTCTGCTACGACCTCTCCGTCTTTCAAATGAATGGTGCGGTCGGTGATGGAAGCCAGGCTTTCGTCGTGGGTCACAATGACAAACGTCTGCCCCAGACGGTCGCGCAGGTCGAAGAAAAGCTGATGCAATTCAGCCTTGTTGTGGGTGTCGAGGCTGCCCGATGGCTCATCGGCCAACACAACGGCCGGCCGATTGATAAGAGCGCGCGCCACGGCCACACGCTGCTTCTCGCCGCCCGAAAGCTCGTTGGGCTTGTGCGAGGCACGATCGGCAAGGCCCATCATCGTCAGCATCTCAAGGGCGGAAGCCTGGGCTTCGTGCCGCCCCTGCCCGGCAATGAAAGCGGGTATCATGACATTCTCCAAGGCAGTAAACTCGGGCAGGAGCTGGTGAAACTGAAAGACGAAACCAATGTGGCGGTTGCGGAAAGCGGAAAGCTCGCGCTCCTTCAACCCGTCGACACGCACGCCGTCGATGCAGACCGTACCCGTATCGGGGCGGTCGAGGGTACCCATAATCTGAAGCAATGTAGTCTTGCCGGCACCGCTGGGGCCGACGATACTCACCACTTCGCCCTTCTGTATCTCGAGGTCGATGCCACGCAACACTTGCAGGCTGCCGAAGCTCTTGGTTATCTGTTCGAGTCGTATCATAACTTCTATCCTTATTATTATAGCCGGCGGATGACGTACTCCGCCAGGTAGCAGCCGAAGACGGCGGGCATGTAGCTCACCGTGCCGCAAGTCGATTTCTTGTTCTGTTCGTCGTCGGTCAGAAGCACGGCCTTGGGGTCGGCCTGCTCGGTGCTGAACACAACGGGGAGTTTGTGACGGATGCCCATCTTCTGCAACCACTTGCGCACGGCCTTGCTCAGGCCGCAATGGTAGGTATCCCAGATGTCGGCAAAGCGTATCTGCGTGATGTCGCTCTTGGCGCCCGCGCCCATGCTGGATACAATCTTGATGCGCCGCCTCAGGGCCTCGGCTATCAGGTGGCATTTGGGGGACAGGGTGTCAATGGCATCGACCACAAAGTCGTAGCGGACGGCATCGAGCAACTGGGGAATGTTCTCGTCCTTGAGGAAAACGGGCAGGACGGTGAGCTCCACCTCGGGGTTGATGTCGCGGAAACGAGCGGCAAGGACTTCGACCTTGGGTTGCCCCAACGTGGAGTGAAGGGCCGGAAGCTGACGGTTGATGTTGGTAGGCTGGACGGTGTCGGCATCAACCAGCGTCAGGCGGCCTACCCCCGCACGGCAAAGCATCTCGGCGGCATAGGCTCCCACGCCTCCCACGCCAACGACCAGCACATGGGCCTGGCGCAGGCGTTCACTCTTTTCTTCGCCCAGCAGCAGGCGTGTACGTTGTTTCCAGTCTTCCATCAGTTTTCTTTTTTAAACCATTTATAGAACCACCGGCCCACCTTCTCGTAGTGCTGACTCTCGTTACTGCCCTGCGGATTGGAGAACGACAAGGCATCCTGCGGGTCGCCCAGCTGGTCGGGATACAGGACGATGAGGCTGTTGTTCGTAAAGTAGCGGCCCAACTGGCTGGGCAGTTTCTCGAACGAGCTGTCGTAGGAGATAGAGCCGCGGCGGGCACTAATAACCACCAGCAGGTGGTCGTAGTTCACCTGACCGGTCAGGAGCAGCAGGTCTTCCCACTCGTCAAGGCGGGAGAACTCGGTCAGCGTGTCGCTATGTTTCTTCTTGACGAGGGCCTGAAGCAGGTTGCCCGTCTGTTCGTTGGCAAAGAAGTGGACGCGGCATCCCAGCGTGGTGCCCATGCGGCAGAAATGGTCCACCCACTTCTGGAAGCCGGCTTCGTATTCGGCCTTGGGCGGCACGGCCACGATGATGCGCCGCAGGGTATTGATGGGTATCAGGAAGCGGGCTACCATCACCTCGCGATGAAGTCCCTTGAGCAAGCTCTCGGTCAGCATACCGAAGAAGGAATCCACGATGTTCACCTTCCAGTGGAGGCCAATGATGACATCCGTAGCTCCATGTTCCTTGGCCGTGTGGATGATGCCCGCGGCAATGTTCAGGTCGTAGCGGCTGATGCACTTCAGTTCCACACCCGCCGAGGCGGTGATTTTGGCCGCACGCTCCAGGTATCGCTTGCCCTGCTGCTCGAGGGCTTCGGTGCCCGAGTGGTCGTTGATGACGTTCAGAGCCAGCAGGTTGTCCTTCTGCTTGGGATCGCGGATGACGAGCGACAGGTTCATCAGGTATTCGATGGTATTGGGATTGGCCACAGGTATCAGAATCTTTTCGGGCTCGCGCGAACGATCTTCTTCGGGATGGGCCTCGCCCATGGCCATCTTGCGCGCCGCCCGCTCGGTGGTAAAGGAGCTGACGATGCAGGTGACGAGGATGAGGAGCACCGTGCCGTTGAGCACGTCTTCGTTGAGCAGACGGCTACCGTCGGGCAGGATGATGTTGTAGCCCACCAGCACCGCCGCCAGCGTAGCCGCCGCCTGTGCGTTGCTCAGGCCGAACATCAGCTCGCGTTCGAGTACCGACATGCGGTATATCTTCTGCGTCAGCCACGAAGCAATCCACTTGCCGCCCAGCGCCACCACAATCATCACACCCGCCACCTTCAGGGCATCACCGCCACCGAAGATGACTTTGACATCAATCAGCATGCCCACGCCTATCAGGAAGTAAGGGATGAACAGCGCATTGCCCACAAACTCCAGATGGCTCATCAGCGGCGACACGTGGGGAATGAGGCGGTTCAGCACCAGACCTACAAGGAAAGCTCCCAGGATGCCTTCCATGCCGATAAGCTCCATCAGCCCCGCGCCGAGGAACACCATGGCCAGGACGAAGATATATTGCATCACATTGTCGTCGTAGCGGCGGAAGAACCAGCGCCCGATGCGCGGCAGGAAATACATGATGAGCATGGCCAGCACCACGAAGCGCACCACCAGCCAAAGCCAGAAGAGGCCGCCCGCCTCGCCCTTGAACACTCCGCTGATGACGGCCAGCACGAGCAACGTCAGCGTATCGGTGACGGCCGTACCGCCCACGGCGATGCTCACACTACGCTGGCGCGAGATGCCGTAACGGATGACGATAGGATAGGCCACCAGCGTATGCGAGGCATACATACTGGCCAGCAGGATGGAAGTGATGAGGCTGTACTTGAGCAAAAGCACATTGGTCACCATACCGATGCTGATGGGGATGATGAAAGCCAGCAAGCCCAACGCCACCGCTTTGCCACGGTTCTTCTTGAAGTCGGCCATATTCATCTCCAGCCCCGCCAGAAACATGATGTAGTAGACGCCTACCTTGCCGAAAAGCTCGAAACTGCTGTCGCGCACCAGGATGTTAAACCCATGCTCACCGATGGCCAGTCCGGCCAGAATCATGCCGATGATGTGGGGGATGCGCAGCTTAGTCAGCAGGATAGGCGCAAACAAAATGATGAGCAATACAAGGAGGAAAATCCATGTAGGGTCGGTTATGGGAAGTTCCAAACTGAGGTCTAACCAGTTCATAGGCTTGCGTCATTTTAAATTCTTGTGCAAAAATAGCAAAAAACTTTTCACTTTCTACCACCCACTCTACCTACTTTCAGGAAAACGCCCTCTTTTCTTTGATGGAAAGCGATGCTTTCCGAAGGCGAAAGCAACGTTTTCCGAGGACGAAAGCAATGCTTTCCGTCACCCGCCGCCAGAAGTCCCTACAAGCAAGGTATGTTTTTATCAAAAAATAAAAACGACTTCTGTGGTTATAATCGCAGAATGTTGTAAATTTGCGCCTTGAATTGACTTTTTTACAAACCACTTAAAACAAAGAAAAAGAAATGAAAGTAGCAATTGTTGGAGCAAGCGGAGCCGTGGGACAAGAATTCCTGCGTGTGCTCGATGAAAGAAATTTCCCGTTGGACGAGTTAGTTTTGTTCGGTTCTAAACGCAGCGCCGGTACCAAATATACCTTCCGCGGCAAACAGATCGAGGTCAAACTCTTGCAGCACAACGATGACTTTAAAGGTGTGGACATCGCTTTCACTTCCGCAGGCGCAGGCACATCGAAAGAGTTCGCCGAGACCATCACCAAATACGGAGCCGTGATGATAGACAACTCCAGCGCCTTCCGCATGGACGCCGACGTACCCCTGGTAGTGCCCGAAGTCAACGCCGCCGACGCCAAGGACCGTCCGCGCGGCATCATCGCCAACCCCAACTGTACTACCATCCAGATGGTAGTTGCCCTGAAAGCCATCGAACAGCTTTCGCACATCAAGACCGTACACGTAGCCACCTATCAGGCAGCCAGCGGTGCCGGAGCCGCCGCCATGGACGAGCTGTACACCCAATACCGCCAGGTGCTGGCCGGCGAACCTGTCACCGTCGAGAAATTCGCCTACCAGCTGGCCTTCAACCTCATCCCTCAGATTGACGTCTTCACCGACAACGGCTATACGAAGGAAGAGATGAAGATGTACAACGAAACACGCAAAATCATGCACTCCGACGTCAAGGTGAGCGCCACCTGCGTCCGCGTGCCCGCCCTGCGCTCCCACTCCGAGAGCATCTGGGTGGAAACCGAACGCCCCATCTCCGTCGAAGAGGCTCGCGAAGCTTTCAGCAAGGGCGAAGGACTGGTGCTGATGGACAACCCCGCCGAAAAGGAATACCCCATGCCGCTCTTCTTGGCCGGCAAGGATCCCGTCTACGTAGGCCGCATCCGCAAGGACCTGACCAACGATTGCGGACTAACCTTCTGGATTGTAGGCGACCAAATCAAGAAGGGAGCCGCCCTGAATGCCGTTCAGATTGCTGAATACCTAATTAAAGAGAAAGCTCTTTAAGAGAAATCGCAATAGTTCAAAAGCTCCCGGCTTTTCCTCACGAAGAAGCTGGGAGTTTTTTAGTTTGAATCCCTATAATTGAAAAGAAACCTTTAAAAAGGAATAGGAATATCTAAAAAAAACTATATATTTGTACGTAAATCTAAAACGACCATACCATGAAATTAATAGCTGAAAGCGGTTCAACTCGGACAGAGTGGGTTTTAGTCGAGGATAACAACTTGATACAAAGAGCCTTTACTGAAGGCCTCAACCCTTTCTTCCAAACCCGACGCGAGATCAGCCGAAGCGTACGGCTGGGACTGCCTGAGCTATTTTTCAAGAAAAAATTGGAGCAGGTATATTTTTACGGAGCCGGATGTTCCTCCCATGAAAAGAAAAACATATTGGGTGCATCACTTGTAGCCCAATTTAAGACCCCCATCCAGGTAGAAAGCGACCTGTTGGCTGCCGCCCGAGGCCTCTTCAAGTGTGAAGCAGGCATAGCATGCATTCTTGGAACAGGCTCTAATTCATGTTTCTATGACGGAAAAATCATTGCCAAAAACGTCAAAGCGGGTGGCTACATCTTGGGAGATGAGGGCAGTGGAGCTGTTATGGGCAAGCACTTTCTGTCCGACGTATTAAAAGGCCTTGCTCCCAAAGACATCACGAATGATTTCTACGACAAGTTCCGCATCAACGCCAACGAAGTAATGGAGTCTGTTTACAACCGTCCCTTCCCAAACCGCTTTCTAGCCACTGTTTCTTATTTCTTAGCAGACTATCTGAATGAAGACTACGTCTACAACCTCATTACCAGCAATCTACGCAGCTTCTTTACACGCAATGTCTGCCAATACGACTATCAAAACTACCCTGTCCGCTTTGTTGGCTCGCTCGCCTATCACTATGCCGACCTCCTGCGTGAAATAGCCAAAGAATTCGTCATTAACCTGCAAGTGATAGAAGAAACTCCTATCAATGGCATAATCGAATACCATGCCATGAACATTACAGAAGAGGTTTAAAAAACAGTTCCTTATAAATTTCAACTAATAGCTTTATGACAATGATATTGAACATAAACGAATATGGATTATACATATTTTAAGTCTTAAACACATACATTTATACAAAACGTGCATTAATAATGTGTACTTTATAATGCAAAATAGTGTAAATAAAAAAATATAATTCAAAAATATCTCATATAGAAGACTATAAAATATGAAAATTATTATATCTTTGAACTAAATCTTATAAAAAAGATAATATAGTCTAACGAAAATAAGGGGAAATGCTTTTGGGTATTTTTGCCAAAGATACTCTACAAGCAACAAATAATTATATTGGCAACCTAAAATTAACAAAAATCATTACTTATGAAAGAGGACCGAAAAAGACAAGGATTTTCAAACAACAAATTCCTTGCAGCTGTAGTTATTACAGCCCTATTCCTTAGCGGCAGTACTCCTGCCTCTGCACGAACGGTTTCCGAACACTCTAACAAAGTGACGGAACAGATGCAAAACCAAACAATTAAAGTAACAGTAGTCGATTCTCACAACAACCCCATTATCGGCGCTAACGTTATTGAAAAAGGTACCACCAACGGAGGTATCACTGACCTTGATGGTAAAGTACAACTCACAGTAAAGAACAATGCCATCCTGCAAGTATCGTTTGTGGGCTACAAAATGCAAGAAGTCAAAGCTGCTCCCACACTGAAAGTTGTGTTGAAGGAAGACACAGAATTGCTTGACGAAGTAGTCGTAGTAGGCTATGGCTCACAAAAGAAAGCCAACCTCACAGGTGCAGTAGCCAATGTTGATGTAAACGAAGCAATTGCAAGCCGCCCGATTACCGATGTGGCCAAAGCGTTGCAAGGTGTAAGCCCCGGTTTGACCATCACCAACAATCAAGGTGGTGTAGGTACGGAATCAAACATCAAACTTCGTGGTTCGTACGGTTCAATTAATGCAACCAGCGGTACAACTCCGTTGATTCTGGTGGACAGGACAATGTAGAGGTCCCCAGCCTCAACTTGGTAAATCCTGATGATATAGAAAGCATTTCCGTCTTGAAAGATGCCGCTTCAGCTTCCATTTACGGAACACGCGCTGCATGGGGTGTAATCCTTATCACAACCAAGCAGGGTAAAACCAATGAAAAGGTACAAGTGTCTTACTCAAATAACTTCGCATGGCAGACGCCTACCATCTTACCCGAACTTTCATCCACTGTTGACAACGCGACTTATATCATGGAAGTGCTCGAGCGCCAAGGAAAGACTTCCGGCAGCAGCATCGGTTTCTCAGTAGATCGCGACTATATCGGCAGACTGCAAGAATGGGAAAACAATTACGGCCATATGTCACAGGAAGAATTGGGAGAAATCCAATTGGGACGCGACGTTGAGATACTCAATGGAAAGACCTACTGGTATCGCCCCTTTGACGCAGTAGAGGAATTCACAAAAAAATGGACTCCGCAACAGAACCATAACTTGTCAGTAACCGGCGGTACGGATAAAACGACATTCAACATATCACTGGGCTACATGAAACAAGAAGGTGTCATGAAGTTCAATACAGATGAATATGACCGTTATACACTGAACAGCAACATTACAACAAAGATCCGCGACTGGTGGAAAGTTCGCACAAATGTTCTCTTCACCCGTTCAATCAATTCACAGCCCTATCGCTACACTTCAGGTTATACAGATGTATGGTACTACCTGCTCCGTTGGCCCCGCTGGTACCCGTATGGACAATACCAGGGCGAAGATATACGCTCGGCTGTAACGGAAATCAAACAAGCCAATCGGGAATCTCTGACAAACAATTATGTACGTGCCAACTTGGGAACAACCCTGACACCGATCAAAGGCCTGGATATCAATTTTGACTATACGTTCTCATTGTATAATCAGAGCCAGCACCGCGCCGGAGGTATCGTAAAAGCATGGGATATGTTCAACGCCGACCCGCTCCACACATTCAACAACGATGTCTATGGGTCTTCACACAACAAGGTTGTACGTACCAGCCAATACACCATGAGCAATGTATTCAAGGCTTATGCAACCTACAATTTCAAGTTACAGGACAAGCATAATTTCAAAGCGATGGTTGGTTTTGATGCCGAGACCCGTGAACAGTTGGGACATTATTCTGAAGGACGCGGTATGATTTCCACCACACTGCCGGAAATCAACCTGACAACAGGCGACGAATATGCTCGTACCAACGGAAGTTCCTACAATTACCATAATGATTTTGCCGCTGCCGGTTTCTTCGGCCGTATCAATTATGACTACATGGGAAAATACCTGTTGGAATTGAATGCCCGTTACGACGGTTCGTCCATGTTCCCAAGCGGTAAGAAGTTTGCATTCTTCCCGTCCATGTCAATGGGTTGGAGAATCTCCGAAGAAGCTTTCTTGAATTGGGCCAAACCGACATTGAGCGACATGAAAGTGCGTGGTTCTTGGGGTAGTATCGGAAATCAGGATGTAGCTGCCAACTCTTTCATTTCAACCATGTCGTCCGGCAACTCAGGATGGGTAATCAACAAAATCAACCAGCTCCGCCTGAGTGCTCCCACCGTGGTGTCGGCAGCACTGACATGGGAACGTGTCACCACTCTTGACCTTGGTGTTGACGCCCGCTTCTTCGACGGACAATTCGGAATTGTTTTTGACTGGTACAAGCGTATCACTTCAGACATGCACACAGCAGGTGCAACATTGCCGGCTACATTCGGTGCCACCTCACCCAAAATCAACTACGGTGAGCTGACTGCCAACGGTTGGGAATTGGCATTGGACTACAGCCACAGATTCTCAAACGGATTAGGATTGAACTTAAGAGGAAGCATCTCACACGTAACCGAGAAGATTACCAAATGGAGCGAAAACGACCGAATTGTTACAGGGAATTATGAAGGAAAGGTTTTAGGCGAAATCTGGGGTTATGAGACCGAAGGCATCTTCCAAAGCGAAGAAGAAGTTGCATCACATGCAGACCAATCACTTTTTGAAACCGGTACATTCAAATTCGGCGTAGGTGATATAAAGTATAAGGACTTAAATGGAGACGGTGTCATCAACTACGGTGACCCCAACGATAAGGAACATGGAACCAATACCGTAGAGAACCACGGTGACCTCAAAGTAATCGGTAACTCACTGCCTAACTTTGAATACGGATTCAACATCGGCTTGGACTACAAAGGATTTGACTTCAGCACCTATTTCCAAGGAGTTGGTAAACGCGATTATTGGGCATACGGAAACGTAGCTATCCCATCGGGTATGTCCAACATGGATGCCATCTTCACACACCAACTGGATTATTGGACAGAGGATAACAGAGACGCTTTCTATCCACGTCCTGCAGATCACAGCTGGGTAAGCGATGGACAGAACTTCAAGAAACAAACCCGTTTCCTGTCAGATATGTCATACTTACGTTGCAAGAACATCACAGTTGGCTATACATTACCTGCCAATTTGTTGAAGAAAATTCAGTTCCAAAAATTGCGTGTATATTTCAGTGCTGAAAATGTATTCGAATTTGACAACATGCACTTACCTGTTGACCCGGAGACAACCTCATACAAGGGTGCTTGGGCCTTCGGTAGAAGTTATCCGTATATGAGAACCATTTCATTCGGTATACAAGCCGTTTATTAAAAGCAACCAAATAATCAAAGTTATGAAAACCAAAATATTAAGCATATTAATAGCCGTAATGGCTTTCAGTTCTTGCGAGGACTTCTTGACCCGTCCTCCTATGGACACCGTAACCGACACTCCAGAATTCTGGAATAACGAGGACAATTATCGTACCATGATATGGGCATTCTACGATATCTATTTCGACGGATACAAATCGGGATGGACCCGTAGCAACTGGTTTGCAGAAACCAATATCGCAGACTGGGTTGACGACAACGCGCAAAAATCACCAACTCCATTCACCAAAGTCGCTCCGACATCCGGCGGAGGTTGGGATTTCACTTACGTACGTCGGTACAACCAATTGATCGACAGGTTAAACACCTGTACCCTGAGCGACGAAGCCAAAAACCATTGGTTAGGCGTAGTACGTTTCTTCCGCGGTATGGAATATGCCCAGTTAGTACAAGACTTCGGCGATGTACCTTGGTTTGAAACAGTCCTGGAGAATACCGATGAGGAAAACCTGTACAAAGCACGCACTCCGCGCAAAGAAGTCATGGAAAAAGTAAAGGAAGATTTAAATTTTGCCTGCAAAAACATTCGTATCTCTGACGGAGTAGACGGCCTTACAGTAAACAGAGCTGTCGCATTGGCCTACACATCCAGATTAATGTTATTTGAAGGAACCTGGCAGAAATATCGCGAAAAAGACAATGAAACAGCCAAGATATACCTGCAAGCAGCCAAAGATGCAGCAGCAGAACTGATGGGTATGGGTTATAGCCTTTGTGACGATTTCAAGGCTTTAACCACCTCAGTAAGTCTGGCCGGAAATCCTGAAATTATCTTATACCGCGAATATGAAGAAGGTGTCTTGATGCACAGTATTATGTCTTTCCAGAATACAGAAGTTGAAGGCAGCTCTCCATCACGTTCATTGGTAGAAAGCTACTTATCTGCAAACGGACTGCCCATTCATCAACCAGAGAATGACATGTACAAGGGTGATCAATGGTTCTTTGACGAATTTGCAGACCGCGACCCACGCTTGTATGCCAATATCGATAAAGAAGGACTGCGCATCGAAGGCACACAACCGGTTTATGCTGTTTCCGGATATTTTGCACACATTTTTGTAAATCCTGACTTGAAAACTGTAGCAGGCGGTATAAGCAATACCAACATCACCGATGCTCCCATCATGAAGCTGAACGAGGTACTGATGAACTACATTGAGGCAGCAGCCGAATTGGCAGACCTGGGAGCCTACACCTTAACTCAGGATGATTTGGACAAGACTATTAACGTACTCCGTAGACGCCCCAGCACATCTATGCCTACAGTTACCTTGAACGGCAATAGCTTGGCGGTAAATGGAGTAACAATTAATGACCCCGACAGAGATATGGGCACCTTGATAAGCGACGATTACGAAGTAGCACCCATTATTTGGGAAGTTCGTCGTGAACGCCGTGTGGAATTACCCTATCAGGGAATCCGTTTCAACGATCTTCGCAGATGGAGCAAACTGCATTATGCTGACATGAAAATCAATCCGAAACTGAATCTCGGCGCCTGGCTGGACAAAGACCGTTACATTGCATGGTACAATGAGACAAACGGCACAGATTTAACGATTGATGTTTTAAATGGCATCCAATTGGATCGTGCAGGTAACGCCGGATACATAAAACCTGCAGTAGAAGAATCACTGCTCAGAACATATGCAGAAAAAGATTACCTCTATCCGATTCCAACAAATGAAATTGCGTTATATACCGACCATGGCTACACTTTAACACAAAATCCTGGCTGGTAACAAAACAACCCTTATAAATGGGCAAATTAACAAGAGGGCGTATCAAAATACGCCCTCTTGTCTTTAAGAGCAACCTATTTATGTAATAGAAAGTTAAATAGCGTACCCCCTTCCTCTACAATATTAATAAAAAAGAATTTATTACCGACATCTTCCGCAGAGAAGTAATTTGATAAAAGCTAATATTTTATCACAAGCATCCCACTTAATTCTATTGTATGTGAATTATACATTATAATCGTAAATATAACTAAATAAATGTTCTTGATATTAAAAACTATACTATCTTTGTATTATCATTAATTCCTTAACAGCTATATTATGAAGAAGATTTTGTTATTACTATTTGCTTTATGCAGCAGCTTATGGTTGGAAGCTCAAAAAACAAACGTCATCATGGGTGACGAGCAAACCTCCGAATATTTTCCCATCCTGAAAGGGAAACGAATTGCTATCTTCTCCAACCACACAGGGATGATCGGCGACAAGCATCTACTAGACATACTGCTGGAAAACAAGTTCAACGTAGTGGCCATCTTTTCGCCCGAACATGGTTTCCGAGGCAATGCAGATGCAGGCGAGCATGTATCAAGTTCCGTAGATTCAAAGACGGGAGTACCTATCCTGTCGCTTTACGACGGCAAGCTGGGTAAACCAAGCGAACAATCCATGCGCAAATTCGACATCCTCATCGTCGACATCCAAGACGTAGGCCTACGCTACTACACCTATTACGCCTCCATGTGCCGCCTGATGGACGCCTGTGCCGAATACGGCAAGAAGATGCTTATTCTCGACCGTCCCAATCCCAACGGACATTATGTGGACGGACCGATACTCGACATGAAGCATAAGTCAGGCGTGGGCTGGCTGCCCATCCCCATCGTACATGGCATGACGCTAGGCGAACTGGCCCTGATGGTCAACGGCGAGCGTTGGCTGCCTGCCTCTCGTGTGTGTGACGTGACCGTCATCCCTTGCAAGAACTACACGCACCAGACGATGTACAGGCTGCCCATCGCTCCATCGCCCAACCTTCCGAACATGAAATCCGTCTATCTGTACCCCTCGACCTGCTACTTCGAGGCAACGCCCGTCAGCCTGGGACGAGGAACAGACAAGCCTTTCCAAGTATATGGCCATCCCAACATGAAGGGCTACGATTTCAGCTTTACGCCACGTAGCGTGCCAGGCGCCAAGAACCCGCCCCAACTCAACAAATTGTGCTACGGCGTGGACCTGAGCGGCATGAGCGATGAAGAGATTTGGAAACGAGGCGTGGACCTGAGTTATGTCATCGACGCCTACCGCAACCTGAACATGGACGACTATTTCTTCCGCTCCTTCTTCGAGAAACTGATAGGTGTAGACTACGTGCGCAAGATGATTGAAGACGGAAAAAGTGCCGAAGAAATCAAAGCCATGTGGCAAGACGACGTAAAGAAATTCAAGGAGCAGCGCAAGCCCTATTTGCTCTACGAAGAATAACCAAAGAGAAAGCATTGTTTTTTCAACCCGAAAGCACTGTTTTCCGACCAGGAAAACGATGCTTTCCCAAACAAGAACAAAAGAATACTAAATATGACTACCGTTTGGATCATACTCGCTACCATCGCATGCTACTTCGCACTGCTATTCATCATTTCTTGGATAACAGGGCACAAGGCTGACAATGCCGGCTTCTTTACAGGCAACCGCAAGTCGTCCTGGTACATGGTGACACTGGCCATGATTGGAGCTACCATCTCGGGCGTGACCTTCATTTCCGTACCTGGCGCCGTCCTGGCGGGCGGATATTCCTACATGCAGATGGTGCTGGGCTTCTTTGTAGGCTCTATCCTCGTGGCACTCGTACTGATACCTTTGTTTTACAAGATGAACCTTGTCAGCATCTATGGTTACTTGGAAAGTCGCTTCGGATTGGCCTCCTACCGTACAGGAGCGTGGTTCTTCTTCGTATCCAAGATGCTGGGAGCTTCGGTCCGCTTCTTTGTGGTGTGCGTCGTGTTGCAAACGCTGGTGTTCGCTCCCCTGCACGTGCCGTTCTCCCTCAACGTGGTGCTGACGGTGGCGCTCATCTGGCTCTATTCTTTCCAAGGCGGCGTGAAGTCCTTGATTTGGACAGACTCTCTGAAAACCCTCTGCCTCGTCGTGTCTGTCATCAGTTGCATCGTGGTCATCGCCAATAACCTGCAGATTGGTTTCGGCGAGCTTCCTGCGGCCGTGGCCAGTCACCCTACCAGCAAACTGTTCTTCTTCGACGACCCCAACGACGGCCGCTACTTCTGGAAGCAGTTCATCGCTGGCGTATTCATGATTATCGCCTGCACAGGCCTCGACCAGGACCTGATGCAACGCACCCTGAGCTGCAAGAACTTCCGCGAGTCGCAGAAGAACATGATTCTGAGTTCATTCATCCAAATCTTTGTCATCGGCCTGTTTCTCGTATTGGGTACGCTGCTCTACATGTATGCCGACACCAACCTGAGCCAGGAAGGCCCGATAGCAGGCGACGCCCTGTTCGGCAAAGTGGCATGGAGCGAAGACTTTCCGCTCTTTATTGGCATCATCTTCATCATCGGGCTGATAGCTTCTGCCTATTCTGCCGCCGGCTCCGCCCTGACGGCGCTCACTACCTCGTTCACCATCGACATCCTGAAGGCAAACGAGAAACAAAACGACAAAGACCTGACCCTGACACGCAAGCTGGTACATTTCATCATGTCGCTGCTCATGGTGATTGTCATCGTCATCTTCTATGAGCTGAACGACGACAGTGCCATCAACGCCGTCTATAGCCTCGCCGCCTACACGTACGGCCCCATCCTCGGCATGTTCATCTTCGGCATGGCCTGCAAGAAGCCTGTACGCGACCGATGGGTACCGCTGGTGGCCGTCGCTTCGCCCATCCTCTGCTACATCCTGCAAAGCCATAGCGAGGCCTGGTTCGGCGGCTATCAGATCAGCTTCGAGCTGCTCATCATCAATGCACTGATTACAGCCCTTGGACTTTGCCTGCTTATTCAAACCAATAAAAAACGTTATAATTAACTTAAACCCAATCCACTATGCAAGCAAAACAATATATCTGGCCTGCTCTCTTCGCCGCTTCCCTCCTTCCACAGGCAGGAAGTGCACAAGAGCTTTCTATGGATATCCGACAACACATCGGAAAATACCTGGACGACATTGCTCGAAAGGAAGTTTCGATAGGGCGCATCCAAATCGACTCCACAGCCGTCAGCGGAAAGACCTTGCAACTCTTTGCCAACATGAATTGCGCCTACATTCCTTTTCGAGAAAACAACGTGGCCGAAATATACGACGGTGTGCAACACCTGCTTCCCGCCGAATTTGCTTCGCACAAGCTGGAGATATATACCAACAAACGACGCATCGAGGAGCTTATTCCTCAAGCCTTGCGCAACAAACCCGACAAGAAAGCCAAGACCTTTGCACCCGCAGGCGACAAGCCATTAGTGAGCAGAGTATCCGAAGCCTATACGCCCACCAATGGACTCCACAACCGCCACATCGCACTCTGGCAAAGTCATGGTTTCTACTACGAGCAGAAGCTGACACGCTGGGAGTGGCAACGTGCACGCATCTTCCAGACGGTAGAAGACCTCTACACGCAGAGTTACGTACTCCCCTTCCTCGTCCCCATGCTCGAGAATGCGGGTGCCAACGTACTACTCCCCCGCGAACGTGATTGCCAGCACGAAGAAGTCATCGTAGACAACGACGGTTATCTGGCCAGAGCCTCCCTCTATACAGAAACGAATGGCGATAAAGTATGGACCCAAGGCCAAGGAGAAGGCTTCGCACACCTGCACACACTATACACCGACTTCACCA
>OHAQ01001267.1_pt1 | contig 19882 bp, 21 predicted proteins | sample 1577111 | NCBI WGS metagenome assembly OHAQ01 (sample SAMEA3541549, study PRJEB24748) | human gut metagenome | biome: human gut; feature: human-associated habitat; material: faeces | place: China | collected 2012 | reverse complement strand
GGAAGAAAACTGACTCCAGTCGTATGCCACACTGTCTATCTGATATTTACGGGTAAACGCCAAGAGGAGGACACACGCCATGCCCTGGAACATCTGGCACAGGATGACGGCCTGCCTGCTGCTCTGCGCTGGGATGAGCTTGACCGGCTGCTGCGGACCGTCTCGCCCGGAGCCAGTCCGGCCACCGGCCAGCCTGATGCGGGAAGGCCCGCCCCTGCCGTCCCCGGTGCCGGTCTATGAGGCCATCAAGGCCGCCACGGACGAAGAGGGCCGCCTGCGGGCGGCTCTGCATTTCGTGGGCTACGTCAACGAGGTGACGGCCCGCCACCGGGCACAGGAAGCCGACAAGGCGGCCCTGCGCGACTTTTATGACCATCTGGAGAAAACAGGTGAATGACATCAACTGGCTGCACGCCATCCACTACTACTGCGACCGGCTGCTGGAACTGTGGCCGGGCAAGGTGGCCCTGGGCACGGCCCTGGCCGCCATCCTGACGGCCCTGGGCATCGATCATGTGCTGTTCGGCGTCCTGCTGGCCAGCGTCATGGGCGAGATGCTGACCCGTATCATCGTCCACTGCAAACGGGGCAAGAGCCTGTGCCGGGGCCTGCATCACGGCCTGGTGCGCTACAGCTGTTACTTTTTCTTCCTGCTCATGGCCGTGGGCGTGGATATTTCCCTGCGCCGAGCCCTGGGCTTTGCCCTGCCGGTGACGGACGTTTTCATGGCTTATCTGGTACTGACGGACTGCGCCTCCATCATCGGGCACCTGGTCTGGCTGGGCGTGCCCGTGCCGCCCCTGCTGGTGGTGCTGGTCACGGGCGGCCGCACCCGTCTGGAAAAAACGGTGGAGGATGCCGTGGAAGGCCGCCGCCCCCGTCCCCCCTACCGGGACGACTTCGCGCCTCCCTTCCACTCCGGACAGCCCCTGGACGACCTTTTTATGGATACGCCCCAAGCTCCCCACAGGGAGCCGCGTCCCTGTCCGCCACCCCGTCCCTGCGCCCCCGGCCGGGACGATGCCCTGATGCCCCATACCGGTGGAGACGGCGGCCATACGGACTGCGGAGGCGGTGACGGCTGCGGAGGCGGCGAATAATGGCCCACAGCGCAAGCCTGAAAGCCGCCTGCCGCGCGGCCTATATCGACAACATGCCGCTCACGCAGATAGCCAAGGCCCAAAACGTGCCCCTGGCCACCCTGCGCAGCTGGAAGCGCCGCGCGCTGGAGCGGGGCGACGACTGGGACAAACTGCGGGCGGCCAACCTGCTGGCGGGCGAGGGCATGGAGGCCGTGGCCCGCCAGACCCTGAGCGACTATGTGCTGCAACACAAGGCGCTCATGGGCGAGATCATCGAGGCCCAGGACATGACGGCCCGCGAAAAAACGCAGGCCCTGGCCAGCCTGGCGGACAGCTTCAATAAAATGGTCAGCGCCAGCCGCCGCGTGCTGCCGGAGACCAACGAGCTGTCCGTGGCCCTGCGCGTGATCCAGATGCTGACCGAGTTCGTGCGGCGGCAGTTCCCCCAGCATGCGGCGGCGCTGCTGGAAGTGCTGGAGCCCTTCGCGGACGAAGTGGCGGAAAAACTGGGAGGCCATCGTGGCTAGGATGACAGCGGACGACTTTCGGGCGGAACTTGCGGCCCTGGCCAATGGCCTGCGCCGTACCATCGAGGCGGACTGCGCCAGCTTCCCGGCCGACGCAAAGGCCAGTGCCCAGCGTGTCCGGCGTGTGCAGGGGGATTTTCCCTTTTTCCGGCGGACGTACTTTCCGCACTACACCCGCCGCAAGGACGGCACGCCCACCGGAGACAGCGCCCTGCACCTGTGGCTGGACACGGCCCTGCCCGCCGCCGTGGACAACCCGGAAGGCATCCGGCAGGCCTGCGCGGCCCCGCGCGGCGAGGCCAAGACCACCTTTGTGGACGTGTTTTTCCTGTTGTGGTGCGTGGTCACGGGCCGCAAGCGCTATATTTTGCTGGTAGCCGACGCCTTCGAGCAGGCGGCCAGCTTCCTGGAGGCCATCAAGGTGGAGCTGGAAAGCAACCCGCGCCTCATGGCCGATTTCCCCGGCCAGTGCGGCGAGGGGCGCGTCTGGAACGTGGGCACCATCATCACGGCCAGCAACGTCAAGATACAGGCTTTCGGCGCGGGCAAGCGCATGCGCGGCCTGCGGCACGGTCCGCACCGCCCGGACCTGGTGCTGCTTGACGATCTGGAAAACGACGAGAACGTGCGTTCCCCGGAGCAGCGCGACAAATTGGAAAACTGGCTCATGCGCACGGTGCTGTCCCTCGGCCCGGCGGACGACAGCATGGACGTGATCTACATCGGCACCATCCTGCATTACGACAGCGTGCTGGCCCGCACCCTCAAAAAGGCGCAATGGCATGGCCGCACGTTCCGCGCCGTGGAAAAGATGCCCGACGATCTGGCCCTGTGGGACATATGGGAGCGCTTCTACAAGACGCCCTCGGTCGGCCCGGAAAAAGCGCGGGCTTTCTATGAGCAGCACCGGCAACGCATGGACGCCGGGGCCGTGGTCAGCTGGCCGGACTTCCGGCCCCTCTACACCCTGATGTGCAAAAGGGCTGAGGATCGGGCCGCCTTCGACAGCGAACAGCAGAACGACCCCCTGGTGGGGGATGCCGCGCCCTTCGCGGAGGCCATGCAGTTCTGGAGCGAGCTGCCGCCGGGCCTGATCTTTTTCGGGGCCTGCGACCCCAGCCTGGGCAAGGCCGGGGCGGGGCGCGACCCTTCGGCCCTTCTGGTGGGCGGCCTGGAACGGGAAAGCATGCGCCTTTATGTGGTGGCCGCCGACATCAAAAAACGCCACCCGGACCGCATCATCCAAGACCTGATCGCCCTGCAACGGCAATGGCATTGCGTGCTGTGGACCGTGGAGGCCGTGCAGTTCCAGGAGTTTTTCGCCGAGGTGCTGGTGCGCGAGGCCGCCCGGCAGGGCCTGCCCCTGCCGGTATCGCCCGTCAAGAACTGCACGGACAAAAACCTGCGCATCGAGAGCCTGCACCCCTATTTCTGCCAGGGCCGCATCCTGCTGCGTCCTGACCAGCGCGCCCTGGTGGACCAGTTGCGGCATTTCCCCCTGGCCGACCATGACGACGGCCCGGACGCTCTGGAGATGCTCTGGCGTGCCGCCTCGCAGGGCTACGTCTCTCTGCGGGACGCCTTCGTGCGCGTGCCGCGTGCCCGCTCCCCCTTCGAGAGCGTCCCGCAAGATGATGCCCCTATGCCCGATGACCCGTTAGAAAATGGATGGATATGACGCCATGCGATACAAAGCCAAACGCCCTCCGCGCAACCCGCGTCCCTCCCCGGAGGCCCTGCGCGGGGCCGTACAGACCGAAAGCGGCGACACCGCGCCCCTGCTGTATCTGGAACAGCTGCCCAACCTGACCAACGGCCTGACGCCGGGCAAGCTGCGCCGCATCCTGGCCGACGCCGAACAGGGCAATATCGTGGAGCAGCACGCGCTTTTTGCCGACATGGAGGACCGCTGCGAGCACCTGGCCTGCGAGATAGGCAAACGCAAGCGGGCGCTGCTGACCCTGGAATGGGACATCATCCCCGGCAGCGATGACGCGCGGGCACGCGAGGTGGCGGAAAAGGTCCGTGCCATGGTGGACATGATGCCCGGCGTGGAGGACATGCTGCTGGACATGGCCGATGCCATCGGGCATGGATTCGCGGCGCTGGGGCTGGAATGGGGCATGGTGGACGGCTGGCATATCCCGCAAGCCCTGACCTTCCGCCCGCAGTCCTGGTTCCAGTGCCTGTGGACGGACCGCAACCGCCTGCGCCTGCGCGACGGCAGCGCCGAGGGCGCGGAGCTGTGGCCCTGCGGCTGGCTGGTCCACACCCACAAAAGCAAGAGCGGCTGGCTGCCGCGCGCAGGTCTGTTCCGCACTGTGGCCTGGGCTTACCTGATCCGGGCCTATGCCCTGAATGCCAATATCGCCTACACCCAGATCCACGGCCTGCCCCTGCGCCTGGGCAAATACCCGCCCGGCTCCACGGCGGAGGACAAGAGCGCGCTGCTGCACGCCCTGCGCTGCCTGGGGCAGGATGCGGCGGGCATCATCCCGGCGGGCATGGAGGTCATCTTCCAGACGCCCACGACCACCACCCAGGACATCCCCGGCCAGCTGGTGACGCGCTGTGAACAGGGCATGAGCAAGGCCATCCTGGGAGGGACCCTGACCACGCAGGCCGACGGCAAAACAAGCACCAATGCCCTGGGCACCATCCATAACGAGGTCCGGCGCGACCTGCTGGCGGCGGATGCCATGCAGCTGGCCGCCACTCTGACCAGCCAGCTGCTGGCCCCGCTGTGCCTGCTTAACCTGGGCATCACGGATCGCAAATTGCTGCCCTACTGGCGTTTCGACACGCAGGAGGCCGGAGACCTGTCCCTCTATGCCGATGCCCTGCCCAAACTGGCCCCGTACATGAGGATCAGCCGCCAGTTCGTCCACGAGCGCCTCAAGCTCCCCGTGGCCCTGGACGAGGACGACGTTTTCCGCGCAGAAGGGCAGGGCGAAGATGGCGGCGATGACCGGACCGAAGACGCCCGGCCCGGCAGGCAAAAGACCACCACACGCCTGACGGCCCCCGCCCGGACGGCTCCTGTCGAGGATGACGCGAAGGAAGACGACACCGGGGACGACGGCGCCGGGCAGGACGCCCTGGACGACATGTGTGACAGCGCGGACGCCGCTCTGGCCGAGGCCGCCGGTGCCCTGCTGGGGCCGCTTTTTGCCGAGGTGGCGGCGGGCCTTCCCCCGGAGGAGCTGGAAAAACGGCTGGCGGACCTGTACCCCGCCATGGACGCCACACAGCTGACGGACATCCTGACCCGCCTGCTGTTCGTGGCGCAACTCGAAGGGCGCAGCCATGAAGACCCCCATTGATCTGGCCTATGTCCTGACCCTGCCGCCGGAAAAGGCCGTGGCCTATTTCCGGCGCAAGGGCCGCCGCGTCTCATTCGACTGGCACAGCATGTGGAAGGAAGCCCACGCCACGGCCTTCACGGTGGCCAACTGCGCCAAGCTGGACGTGCTGCGCGACCTGCAAATGGGCATCCGCACAATGCTGAAGGAAGGGAAACCAGTCCTGCGCAGCAAGGACAGAATATTGAAATTTAATAACTTAGTTAATAATAAATAAATTATAAAAAAATATACTATCTATTCTTCATTTATTTTAGAATAAATAATTGCTTCATCAATCTTATACATCAGCATACTTGCAAATATGATCTCTCGCATTGCCTCTTCTGCCGATATGCTGACATTTGCATGAACTCTTGGATTCCTCAATGCGGATAGGGCCCCTGCCAGCATATGCATATATCCTTTTTGTGTGTTCTTTCCGCTATCCGTTGTTTGATTACAAATCTCTATCAAGGGTTTAGTTTCAGAAAATACCGTAGTCATCAAGGCATGACCATCTGGAACTCTCGTTTCATCAGGCTTCACTTTAAAAAAGAGCTTCTTTACTCTGTCATTGATTTCTATAAAGGCATCTGCTGCTGCATTTGCGTAGTGACTATCTTCAAACAGTTGTTTGGAAACGGAGATAATTCTTGGATGGACAAGACGCCATATGTCGGCTTTTTCCTGACCTCCTACATTTTGTAGTACTCTCAGCATCTCTATACCTTGTCCGCAAACTGTTGGATTTATTTTATTATTTATAAACAACTTATCCTTTATCGCTGTAAGTTCCTGACTAAAAAAGGGAAACTCCTGCCTGATATCATAAATAATTTCAAATAATCCATTTTTAATATTTAAAATATCCTGTGGATGTGTTGCTATCGAACTTAAAGGATTATTTATAATATTGCATAGCCAAGAATGTACAGTTTTTATTTTGTCGATATCCATTTGTATTCCCTCTAGAACTAAACTATCTGATTGCGCCAATAAGCTACAATCAGAGCAAAGGCTCATGCCGGATTATTATTCTGTTTTTCACTCACGGAAAGAATAAAATCAGCCATAACTATGGCAGCATTGACAAAGAGTTGCGCATGATGCTCTGCAATTTGTATTCTCTTTGATCCAACGCCATGAGCATCGCTTTGTTCATTTCTCATTTCAGAGATTGAAGTAAGAATCTTTTCAAAACCTGACAGTAAATTGTTTACTCTTTTGTCAAAGTTCTGATTCTGTTTCATTCCGTATTCTTGCTTAATTTGACCATATAAATCAGTTATCTTCCCTGACGTTGAAGGCGTGACGCCTTTCTTTTCCAGAACAGAGCAAAAGACTTCTTCAAGGAGAGTGCGAGACGTTTTTAATACACTGTCGTACTTTCCCATGTTCATGTCATCAGCTGTTCTATTTATTAATTCTTTAATGTAGTCATGGTTAATGTTCTTAATTTTCTTAGATTCGATAGCAAGGGGCGCATCAAGGACACATATATAGACATTACTTCCAACTTTTCTAAGTTGATATCCGCAAAAATATAGCTCTTTATTGACGTACTCTAGAATGCAGACAACTACTTTTTCGTATGCAGATTTTATATTTTTTGTGTTGCAGCTTTGCAATACATTGTTGAAATTCTCAAGTTTAAATAATTCTTGCAAGAGAAGTTCTTCTTTTTTATTTTTGATACAAAAATTTAATAAATTAGCAAAATACTGCCATCGACTTAGGCCCCCTCCATCCTGCGGATATTGTATTGGATTTCCCAGTTTACCTGATAGATTACAAATCTGAGGTCCCGAAAGATATGGCATGGTTACTTCTATTGTGATGCCTTCAACATCCACACTTTTATCTATTCTGGCTCCAATTAAAATGTTAATGATGTCTTTCCGATTAAGGTATTTATAAGGACTTTCCTGCATCACCTACTCCTTAACTTCCAGCCCCGGAAGCCCGTTTACGATTTTCACCGTCTCCACACTGACGGTTATCACGCTCAGGAGCAAGTCGAGGATGTACCTCGGCTTGCCCTGTTCTGTGGCCCAGTCGTTGGGGTCGTTGGTGATGCCGCTGGCCTTGTCCGTTTTGATCTGGTAGCGCTCCATGATCCATTCCACGGCGGTTCGGCCGTTCACTACATAGTCGCAGGCTTCCTGCGGGATATGCGAGATCGTTATCCACGGGTTATACTCGATGGTCGTCTTGTCCTGCTTGTCCGGGAAGCGCATCTTCTCCACGCGGAACTTGCCCTGTTCCGCGCCGCTGACAACCACGTCTGGGTGCGGGGGCTGCGTCTCATAATTCAGATGCAATTCCGCCAGCGCGCGCCCCGCCTTGCTGAACGCCCAGAAGTCCGCAGGCTTCTCCACCAGCGGCAGGCGCGGCAGCATCTTCTTCAAGTCCGCCGCAAACGTCCGGCGGTAGTCCGGCGAATGCAGCAGGCCATAAACATAATAGAAAATGTCTTCCTTACTGACCTTTGGCCCGTAGCTTGCCCGGCAGCGTTCCAGAATGAAATTCGTTATGCCGTCCTTGCGCGTATACTCGCTCTTATCTCCGTCAAAAAGCGTCGGCTGATAGACGGATTTCTTTTCGTAATAGTACAGCGGGAAACATTGGGTTCCATCATTATGAAGATGCAGATCGGGAATATCGTTGACCATGAAGGGGCTAAACTCCACCCAGCGCCCGCCAATACCCGGCAAGCAGATAACAAGGTTCTTTGTTTCCGGCGAGGGAAAGAGTTTAGGAATTTGAGAAACAATTTCATTTAACTCTGTAGAAAAGTAAACATGCTGTTTACAGAATGGACGGTATACAGCCTGCCTGACAGCAGAGGCAGCAAAAGTCTTTGTGCGCTTCTTTTGGAAGTCATTTTGGAATGCGCGCGACCAGCTTATCCTTGTGGTATCAAGCAGGGGCGTGTCCCTGTCGGATTCTACCATGCTAGTATAATAATTAATACTAGACTGAATATTCTGTTGCAACTTTGTTTGAGAGGAATTGTAGCACCATGCGTCACGACTTGTTGCAAGCCCGTTTGAATAAACAGGATTAAAAAATGTCTGTTTATTTTCTTTATCCTTCTTGTCTCCAAGAGGGATGAAACTACCGAAAATGTCATTGCGCTGATTGAGCCAGTCGCCCTGTGCGTTGGGGCGGATCTGCGTCCAGTGCATGGCAGAACCAAGGATGCTGCGTTTTTCGGCAATGATGGCAAGTTTTTCTTCCCGGCTCAGATAATCGCCGATGTCGTGATACTGGATAAGCGCCTTGCCCGTATGGCCGGGCTTTTTGACCAGTACGGTAATGGCAATGGGCGTGCGGCTGCCAAGACCAAAGACGTTCCCGGATTCCTTGCGGCGAACTTCTCCCGACGTGCGGCAGTTGCCGCGCAAATTAAAGACATAGACGGCGCTGAACTCCGCCTCAAGGCATTTGCGGAAACCGTCCATAGCGTTGCTGTCCAGCCAGTAGCCATTGGAAACAAAGGCAATGATACCGCCGTGCTGTTTGTCCAGCCTGTCCGAAGCCCAGCGGAACGCTTTGATATAGGAATCATAGAGAGAGTTTTTAAGCGTTGCTGAGGATTGCGCGGCGTAGGTATCGGCAATGCGCTGTTCCAGGCGGCGATAGGACTGGTTCTGCGCATCGTCATTGGCGGATTTCTGACCCACGGAATAGGGCGGATTGCCGATGATGACTTGAATGGGGGCGTTCTGCTGGGCCTGCACCCGTTCAGAATTTTGCGGCAGGGCGGGCGCATAGAGCCAGTTGGCGTCGTCGGTTTCGCCAAGCTGGAAGGTATCCGTCAGGCAGATGCCGCTAAAGGGCGTATAGGCGGCGCTTTCGCCCTGCGTGGCATGATAGGCATTTTCGATATTGATGGAGGCGATATAGTAGGCCAGCAGGACGATTTCATTGGCGTGCAGCTCCGCCGCGTATTTGCGCGGCAGGGCTGCGGGCGTGATGAGGCCGCTTTCCACCATGCGGGCAAGGAAGGTTCCCGTACCGGTAAAGGGATCGAGCACATGCACGCCGGCATCGGACAGGGAGCGCCCGAAGGCCGCTTGCAGGACATCGGCCACGGAACGGTTGATGAAGTCCACAATTTCAACGGGGGTATAGACGATGCCGAGTTTCTCCACCGTGCGCGGAAAGGCCGTGCGGAAAAATTTGTCGTACAGTTCTACGATGACGCGCTGCCGGGCTTCGGCATTGTCGAGGCCGGAAACGCGCATTTTGACGGACTCGTAAAAGCGCGAAAGCACGACCGTATCCTTTTCCAGCGCCTGCGCTTCCAGCAGATCAAGCATGCCTTGCAGGGCGCGGGAAACGGGATTGTGCTGCACAAAGGAATAATTCTCGAACAGGGCTTCAAAGACCGGCTTTGTGATCAGGTGCTGGGCCAGCATTTCCACCACCTCGCCGGGGGTGACGGCGGGATTGATGTTCTTGCGCAGCCCGGACAGGAAGTCGTCAAAGGCGGTCTTGTGCGGGCCGGGAACGGCAATCAGACGGTTGATGCGCTCCATATAGCCCTGAGCAATTGTGGCAACGTCCGCCGCCCATTGTTCCCAGTAGCGTTTGTTGCCGACCTTCTGCACCATGCGGGCATAAATGGCCCCCTGCAACTCCTGAAGGTAGGGCAGGGGCAGCGGCATCTGCGTTGTCGAGCTGCCTCCCTTGCCGGTGGGGGGCGTGCTGTCGCCCGCGTCATCCGGCGCGTGCCCGTCGGCAATGCCGCCGATGAGTACCGAGCCGCCGTCCTTCGGCTTGCGGTGATTCAGTTCCAGTTTGTTGATCATGGCGCTGAAACGGTCATCATGCGCCCGCAGGGCATTGAGGACTGTCCAGACAACGGCAAAGCGCTTGTTGTCGTTGAGCGCTTCTTCCGGCGTCACATTGGAAGGGATCAGGACGGGAATAATGATGTAGCCGAATTTCTTTCCCGGAGCCGTGCGCATGACGCGCCCCACGGACTGCACCACGTCGATCTGGGAATTGCGGGCCGAAAGAAACAGCACCGCATCCAGCGAGGGCACGTCCACGCCTTCGGAAAGGCAGCGCACATTGGTGAGGATGCGGCACTCGTTGCCGTCGGCAGGGGCGGCATTAAGCCAGGCCAGCTTTTCGTCGCGGGTGGTGGCGGGCATGGTTCCGTCCACATGCTGCGCGGACACGCTGACCATTTCCGCGCGTTCCTCCTGCGTCAGGCTGTCGTAATAGCTTTCCTTGAAACCGTTGAAGACCGCGCTGATCCGTTTGGAAATCTTGATGTTCTGACAGAAGGCGACCGCCTTGCGCATGGGCGCGGGATCGGAGGTCTTCAGCAGGCCCTCGTCAATGAGCATGCGCTTTGAAAGGGCATTGATGCAGCCGATGAGCTTGCTTGCGTCGTCGGTATCGATCTCCTTGCTGCTGTCCGCCACGGCGGCTTGCAGGGCGGCGGGGATCTGGCTTTCGCTGAGCGTCAGCACAAGCACCTTGTAATCCGCCAGCAGATTCTTATCGACCGCCTCGCCAAAGCCGATGCGAAAGACCTCCGGCCCGTACAGGGCTTCGTCATCCATCGAGCAGAGCCAGGCTTCGGCATCCTGCGCCTTTTTCTTGCTTTCTTCCGCATACAGGCGCGGGGTGGCCGTCATGTAGAGGCGTTTTTTCGCCTGAAGAAAGGCATTGTCATGCACCTTCACAAAGGCGGAATCTTCCGCATCCTTCAGCGTGACGCCGGTGGTGCGGTGGGCCTCGTCACAGATGATCAGATCAATGGGCCGCTGAACGATCTTTTGCGCCGCCGCAATAACGGCAATGGACTGATAGGTGGAAAAGACCACCAGCAGGCTGTCCGCATGAAATTTTTCCGCCAGCCGGAACTGACGCACGATGTCATCCACATTGGTGGACGCGGGAAAGGCCAGATCGGTAACGCTGTAGCCGTCCTGATCCTCGTCCTTTTTGCTTCTGCTTTTGCTGACTTCGGGATCGGAGCAAATGCAGATGGAGAAAATGTCCGCCGATGTTTCCGCCGTCCATTCCCGCAGGGTCTGACCCACCAGCGCAATGGAAGGAGCCAGAAACAGCACAAGCCCCCTGCCGCCGGTTTCGTTCTCCGCAATTTTCAGGGAAGTAAAGGTCTTGCCCGTGCCGCAGGCCATGATCAGCTTGCCGCGATCCCCGGTCTGGAAATGCTCGTGAAAGGCGGTTATGGCCGCCTGCTGATGCGGGCGCGGCTGCTTGCGTTCCTGCCGGGCCTGTGCGCCGCTGATGCCCTGTTCCAGCGCGGCCCAGTCCACAGGCGCGTTTTCCAGATCGGCAAGGCTGATGCGCTGTACCGGCGGTTCCTGATGGCGGATGGCGTTTTCCGCCTCGCTGCCCCAGTTGTTGGTGGTGGATATCCAGAGCCGGAGCGCAAAGGAGGTCGTCTGCTGCTGGTCGTTGACAAACTGCTTGCTGGACGTGGCCAGAAAGCTGTCCACGGCGGGCTTGTCTATGCTGGCTGTTGCCGCATAGCACTTGCATTGAATGGCCCAGAAATCCCCCTCCACGGTCTGCGCAACCAGATCAATGCCCGTATCCTTGCCGCCGAGGTTCTGCTTGTACGGAAATTCCCGCCAGAGCCAGACATGCCGGAACGTACCCGCATACCACGGCACCGTTTGCAGAAATGCCTGCATGAGCCGCTCGAAACGGTCGCCCTTGTCGCGTTCGGAAAAGGAAACAGCGCGGTACTTGGCAAGAATATCCTGAAAGGTCATGGGGCGTTCTCCCTGAAAAAAGATGGCATATCAGTATACCCGAAAACGCCCGGAAAGGGAATGGAGAAAAACAGAAGAGGGGAAACGGAAAATTGTTTTAAATGCTCATTTCATGTTTTAAATTTTATCATGCACCATGCCGGGCGCGGTATCCACCAGACCAAGGGAGCCGCCGTACCGGATGCCGCCTATCCGCAGCTGGCCGCTGTCTTTGCCCGGCCCGAAGCCGTCTATTGGGACGAGGCGCACGATAACCTGCTCTATGTCTTCCCCGACCCGGAGGACGGCTGGTGCCGCATCATGCCTGTCAACGTGCCGGGCACGGACAAGCGGCAACAAAAAAAGCTGGGCCGCCATGATGGCGTGGCCAGCTTCTACCGTGTACAACGCAATGAGCTTTCCAACGGACGCACATTGCAAAAAATCCGCTGACAGCTGCCGCCGGGACTCGCACCCGGATACCACCTTTCCCCTTGCGGAAAAAAGTGCACGTTGTCGATTCTTACGCGCACTAACAGCAGTCAGCGGAAAATCTCTGTAATGCAAGGATAGCCATGATCCGCATAGATGTAAACATCGACGACGACCAGCTCATGGACAGTCTGGCCGCCCTGGCCCGGCAGGGCGAAGACGCCAGCCCCATCATGCGGGGCCTGGCCGGTATCATGCGCTCCGCCGCGCAGGACGCCTTCGACCTGGAGCGCGACCCCGTCACCGGGGCCGCCTGGCCGCCCCTCAATGAGGCGTACAAAAAACAGCGCTACGCCGACCGTTACACGGGCAAGACGCTCAACCGCACGGGCGACATGCGCCGCAGCCTGAGCGTTCGCTACGGCAGGGACTTTGCCCTTGTGGGCGTCAACGCCCCCTATGCCGCCGCGCACCAGTTCGGCGCGCGTACCAGGCCCCACATCATCCGCGCCCGCTCCAAAAAGGGCCTGAGCTTTTACGGCCGCAACGGGGAAAAGCTGGTCCGCAAGGTCGTGCACCACCCCGGCAGCGCCATCCCCCCGCGCCCCTTCCTGGGCGTGGGCGAAGACCACAAGGCCGAGATGCGCCGGCTGATCGTGCGCCACCTGCGCAAGGCCGTGCGGGGCGCATGACCACGGGACGCTGTGCGCCGTGTTTCTCTTCCGGGCGGGCCATCGTCCACGTTTTCCTGTTTCTGAAAATCTAACGCCCCTCTAACGCCCGCCACGCGCCCGTAAGGCATCCTCTCCAAACCAGACACGGGGATAGTTGAAGCGCTGAACAGCTTCGACCTTTTTTCCCCGCATGCGTCCCGTACAAGGGACGCATGGAACGCCATCATTCCTCCCCTCATACCACCGGCCCGGCTGTTGCCCTGACCCTGTCCGACACCGACGGGCAGGGGCAGGCCCCGGGTCGCATCCAGCTCTTCCCTGCGGGCACGTTCGCCGCCCGCGACGGACGGCCCGGCAACCTACGGGGCGTCAACGCCACGTCCTGGCGTCTGACGGCCCAGGATGCCGAGGCTGTCATCGCCCACTGGCAGCGCACCGCCACGCCGCTGGTGGTGGACTACGAGCACCAGACACAGCTTGCCGCGCAAAACGGCCAGCCAGCCCCGGCGGCGGGCTGGATCACCTCCCTGGAATGGGAAGAGGGGCGCGGCCTGTTCGCCGGTGTGGACTGGACGGACAAGGCCCGCGCCCACATCCGTGCCGGGGAATACCGCTATATCAGTCCCGTTTTTGCTTTCGACCGCCAAAGCGGCGCGGTGCTGCGCCTCATTTGCGCGGCCCTGACCAACCATCCCGCCCTGGACGGCATGGACGCCGCCAGCGCAACCTTTACCCCCTACGAGGAACCGCCCATGAAACAGATCCTTGCCGCCCTCGGCCTGCCGGAAACGGCGGACGAGGCTGCCGCCCTGGCCGCCCTGACCACGCTGCGACAGGAGCGGGACAGCGCCAAGGCCCAGGCCGAGGCCGCTCCCGATCCGCAAAAATTCGTGGCCATGACCACCTTTTCCGCCGTCCAGAAGGAGGCTGCCCAGCTGCGCGACGAACTGACGAAACTGAAAAACGAGGCCCAGGCCGCCGCCCTGAAGGACGACATCGAGGCCGCCCTGAAAGACGGACGCCTGACCGCCGCCACCAAGGGCTGGGCCGAGAGCCTGGCCAAAACGGCCCCCGATGCCCTGAAAGCATTCCTGGCCACCCAGCCGCCCGTGCAGGCCCTGACCGGCACCCAGACCGGCGGCACGCCCCCGGCGGGCGACAAGCCCGGCACGGTATCCCTGACCGCCGAGGAGCTGCATATCTGCGAGCGCCTCGGCCTGACCCGCGAGGAGTTCATCGAGGCCAGACAGGCCACGGAGGAGGAATAAATGCCCATCGTCACCGACAGCATCCTGTCCGGTCTGCGTACCGGATTCAATGCCGCGTACAAACGCGGCGCGGGCCGCGCGCCCGGCCACTGGCAGAAGGTCGCTACCCGAATCCCCAGCACCAGTGCCAGCAATACCTACGGCTGGCTGGGCCAGTTCCCCAAACTGTCCGAATGGGTGGGCGACCGCGCCGTCAAGGACATGAAGGAGCACGGCTACGTCGTCACCAACAAGCTCTATGAGGGCACCGTCGGCGTGAAGCGCACCGACATCGAGGACGACAACCTGGGCATCTACGCGCCCATGTTCGAGGAAATGGGCTACGCCGCCGCCACCCATCCCGACGAGCTGGTCTTCGGCCTGCTGGGCAAGGGATTTTCCACCAACTGCTACGACGGTCAGTTTTTCTTCGACAAGGACCACCCCGTGGCCGTCAACGTGGACGGCACCGGCGGCAATGCCACGGTGTCCAACCTCATCGACGCAGCGGAAAGCCCGGAGAGCAAGACGCCCTGGTATCTGCTGGACGTGTCCCGCACCCTCAAGCCGCTGATCTTCCAGGAGCGCACCAGCCCGGAACTGCAAGCCATCACGGACGGCAAAAACGACACCGTGTTCATGAAAGACCAGTACCTCTACGGCGTGCGCTACCGCTGCAACGTGGGCTTCGGCTTCTGGCAGCAGGCCGTGGCCGTGCGTGACGACCTGACCGCCGCCAATTTCGAGAAGGCCCTGGGCCTGATGCAGTCCTTCCAGGCCGACGGCGGCCGCCCCCTGGGCCTGGGCACCGGCGGCAAGGCGGGCACCCTGCTGGTGGTGCCGCCCACCCTGTACGCCGCCGCCCGCAAACTCATTGCCGTGGAACTGGTCAACGGCGGCGAGAGCAACCCCTGGTACGATGCCGCCACCATCGTCAACGTGCCCTGGCTGATGCCCGCCGTGGTGGCCGCGTAAAGGAGGTGCCCCATGGACGTGCATGTGAAAGCCAAAAAACCGCTGGCCCGGCGCTGCCGCTGCGGCATGACCTTTGATGCCGGCGGCTGCCTGATGCAGGTAACGCCGGAGGAGTACGCGGCCCTCAAGGCCGACCCCTGGCTGGATGTGGCCATCATGGACCCCGAGGACACGGAACTGTCCCCCGACCCGCAGCCCTCTCCCGCCGTGTCGGCACAGGCGGCTCCCACGCCGGAAAGCGCCACGGGCTCCCCCTCCGGGGAAACGCCGCCCACCGCCCAGCCCGCAGCCCACACGACCGAGGGCTCCCATGCCTGACGCCTTCCCGGCAAGCGCTGCTGTCGATGCCCGTAGCTCGCTGCGCTCGGACGGGCACGCTCCTGCGGAGCGCCTTCGGTCGCACTATGCCGGCCCGGCGGACATGACGGCCCGTTTCGGCCTGCAAGAGCTGATCGGGCTGGCTCCTTTACCGGAAAGCGATGCCCTGGACGCCTGCGGCCCGCCCGTGTTCGCGGATGACTGGCCGCAGACGGATAATCAGGGGGAAGGCGACCAGCCCCCGGCCTATGACGTGGAGCGCGTGGCCACGGCCCTGGACCAGGCCAGCCGCGAGGCGGACAGCTACCTGGCCGTGCGCCTGGCCGTGCCGCTGGACACCACGACGGGCGTGCCCCAACCCCTGCGGGCTTTCGTCTGCGACATGGCCCGCTACCACCTGACGGCCGGATTCGGCATGCAGGTGCCCGAGGATGTGGAGGCCCGCTACAAGGCCGCCCTGGCCTGGCTCAAGGACGTGGCAAAGGGCGCGGCGGAGATCGTCGTACCCACGCCACCGGACGCTCCGGAGCCGCAGCCCCCGGAAACGGGCGTGGAGTTCGCGCCCGGATGCCATGACCGTTTCTTCTAGCGCGTTTTGCCGTTGTAAAAGGCAAACGCGAGGCGGCAGCACAGCGCCGCCCGGCCCAAAGTGAGCGGAAAAACCGCGTTTTTTCCGCGAAACGACAGGCCGTATGGTTGGAAACGCGAAGCGTTTCAAACTGAAAATGCTCTAAAAAAGGAGCCCCCGTGTACCCCATTGCCGCCATCGAAAGCGCCATGATCCGGCGTATCCATGAGGCCCGCCTGCCGTACCTGCGTTTTGTGGGCAGTTATGGCGGCGAGCTGCTGGGCGACTGGAAAAACGTCTATCCCGCCGTCCCGGCCATCTGGGTGACCTTTGCCGGTGCCACGGAGGCCAAAGCCCTGGATACGGCCCGCACCCGCTTTGAAAGCGTGCTGACCTTCACCAGCATAGCGGCGGCCTACAGCCCCCGCACGGAAGGCCCGCGCACGGGCGGCCCGGCCACGGCGGGGGCCTATGCCATGCTGACCGACGTGGCCCGTCTCACCGCCATGCAGGACTATGCCCTGGACGGTGTGGACTACCTGCGCCCCGGCCGCATCCGCAGCCTGTTCTCCGGCCAGGTACAGGCGGGCAGCCTGGCCATCTTTGCCCAGGACTGGCTCTGCCGTGTGCAGGCCAGGCTGCGAGCGCCCTGTGAGCGCCCCCTGGGCACCGATGCTGGCGGCTACCTGCCGCCCGACGGCCAGCCCCTGCCGGGCAAGGCACATGCCGGGGACGATCCCTGGCTGCCGCCGCTGGAAGGACTGGCCCTGCGCTACTGGTGCAAACCGCCGCAGGACCCGGCCACTGATCCGCCCCTGCTGGAAGACCACCTGACCCTCAATATCCGCATATAAGGAGAGCCCTATGGGCGTTGAACTCTACGTCAAAGCAGCCCCCGGCCTGCGCGTCCCCCGCGAGGACGCCCCGCGCCGCTACATCACCGACGATCAGCCCGTGTCCGTCCCGGCCACGGCCTACTATCTGCGCCGCCTGCACAGCGGCGAGCTGGTGAGCGCCCCCCAGAGGGTCGCCCACCTGGCCGTTGTGACGCCGGACGCTGAGGAGGCATAAATGGCCAGCACGAACATTTCTTTCGACCAGATCCCGGCCAGCATCCGCAAGCCGGGAAAATATTTCGAGTTCAATACCACCAACGCCGTGCGCACCCTGGCCGCCAACAGCCAGAAAATGCTCATCATCGCCCAGAAGGCCGAAGACAGCGACGCCCCGCTGGTCCCCGTCCAGATCTACGATGACGCCACGGCGGGCGCGCTGTTCGGCTACGGCAGCCAGGCCCAGCTCATGGTCCAGGCCGCCATCCGCGCCTACCAGTACCTGGACCTGTCCGTGCTGCCCGTGCCCCCGGACGAGGCGGGCGTGGCCGCCAGCGGCAAGCTGGAGCTGACAGGCACGGCCACCGGCGCGGGTGTGGTCTCCCTGACCATCGCCGACACCAGCGTGGCCGTGGCCGCCGCCTCGCAGGATACGGCCCAAAACGTCCTGGACGAACTGGCCGCCGCCCTCAATGCAGAGCAGTCCCTGCCCGTTTCGGCCACGGTGGTCACGCCCGAAGACCCGGACGGCGAAGGCGAGCAGGTCGCTCCGCCCCCCTATCTGACCCTGACCGCCAAAAACAAGGGCACCATCGGCAACAAGATCACGCTGTCCTCCAGCTGCACGGCTCCCGGCCTGACGGCTACCGTCACAAAAATGAGCGGCGGCCAGAAAGACCCCGACATAACCGAGGCCCTGGCCGCCGTCTTCGGCGCGGATTATACGCTGTACTGTCTGCCCTGGGCCGTGCAGGAACAGCTCACGGCCCTGCGCGAACACCTGGACAAGATCAGCGGCCCGCTGGAGCAGCGCCGGGCCACGGCCTGGCTGGGCAGTACGGATACGCTGTCTCTTTGCACCACCCTGGCCGGTCAGCTCAACAGCGGCCGCATCTCCCTGGCCTGCCTGCCCGGCAGTCCCAGCCTTCCGGAGACGCTTTCTGCCGCCTACTGCGCCGTAGCCGCCAGCGAGGAGGACCCGGCCCGGCCGCTCAATACCCTGGCCCTCACCGGCGTGGCTGTGCCCCCGGAATCCTCCCGCCTGTCCCGTACCGAGCAGGAGGTAGCCCTCAAAAATGGCGTGACCCCGCTGGAGGTGGGGCCGGGCGAGGTGGTGCAGATAGTGCGCGCCATCTCCACCTATACCCGCAATGCCGCCGGGGCTACGGACATTTCCCTGCTGGACATGACCACCATCCGCACTCTGGACTATGTGGCCCGGACCGTGAAGGAGCGCATCGACCTGCGCTTCCCGCGCGAAAAACTGTCCACCCGCACGCCGCCCAAGGTCCGCAGCGAGGTGCTGGACGTGCTGCGCCAGCTGGAACAGCTGGAGATCGTAGAGGAAGTGGAGGCCAACGCCGCCGGGGTCATCTGCGAACGCGATCTGCAAGACCCCAACCGCCTGGACTGCCGCATCCCGTCCGACGTGGTCAACGGCCTGCACGTCTTCGCGGGCGTCATCGACCTGCGGCTGTAGAGGAAACTGTATGGAACGACTGGAAAAATGGAAAACAGCCATCCTTGAGTGGTTGCGCAAACACCCCTTCATCTCGGCATTCGTATTCGCCCTTCTTCTGACCGTTCTGGTTCCGATTTCCCTCATCCGAGAATGCCTTAAGGGCGCGTGGGAAGGCTTGCGCGACAGCTGGGAAGTGGAACGGGAAGGCATCCGCGAACTGTGGGATTATATCCGTAAACTATGGAAGATGACGAAGGCCCCCCCGTCTTCCGGCACCTAAGCGCTGAACATCTTCAATCTTTTTTCCAGCCCCGTGTCGCCACATAGTGGCGGCACGGGGCTTTCGTATTTCCTGAAGGCCCCCATCCAACACACGCGGTAGCCGTTGCCCGCGCCAGCGGGCTTACGGATAGCGACAGCGCCTTTCGTTGTCTGTCCTGCCGTGTAACACATTACTGTCTTCATCCGTAGCTTCCTTCGTCGCAACGGCTGAAGCAAGGAGCAAACATGGCCATTCAGGAATATGTGGGGGCCGTTGTCCTGGAGGTGGACGGCAAGGAGATCGAATGCGTCTCCGTCTCCAATGACAGCAACACCGGCTACATGCCGGTCAAGACCATGCGCCGCAAGCGCACCATCAGCGGCTACTGCATGGGCATCGTCACGCATGAGCTTTCCGTCACCGTGCCCATCCCCGTGGACGGCGATCCGCTGGACTGGTGGAATATCTTCGATGCCAAGCTGACCATCTACCCCGTCTCGGGCAACGGCAAGCGCGTCTCGTACACCGGCTGCTGCGTGCAGAGCGTGAGCGACCAGTACGAGGCCGAAGGCGAGGCCCGGCGTGATCTGAAACTTTTTGCCGTTGAGCGTGTGGAGGAATAGGTATGGAAATCAAGGGAATGTTTGCATGCGGTCTGGAGTACGAAGGCCAGCGCCACAGGTCTTTTACCCTGCGCCTGCCCACCATGGCGGACGTGGAAAATGCCATCGAGGCCGCCCAGGCCGAGGCCGGGGCCAATGCCTGCGCAGCCCGCATCGACCGTCACAAGTGGGCCGCCTGCCTGAGCGTGGACGGCATCCCGGCGGAAAAAATGAGCGCCCGTCTGCTGGCCGGTCTGGCCGCCAGGGAATGGGGCATCCTGAAAGACGCCGAGGACGAGCTGGTAAAAAAGCTCGTGGCTGCCAGCGCGGCCCCGGCGGAGAACTGCGCCGAACCCTCCGCCTAGCCCAGGCCGCGCTGGTCCGGCAGGGCTTCACCCTCGCGGAGGTGCGGGGTCTGACCCTGCCGGAGGCCGAGGCATTCCTGGCAATCTTCCATCCCCCCAAAGCACAGCCCGCCGGGCGGCACACCTGCATCAGCAGGCGTCAGGACTGGCGGCAATGGAAAAAGCAGCATGCTCCGGCCTTCCTCTCATCCGGGACGAAGTAGGTAATGGTGATCTCCGGTCGGTC
>OHAQ01001261.1_pt1 | contig 19933 bp, 24 predicted proteins | sample 1577111 | NCBI WGS metagenome assembly OHAQ01 (sample SAMEA3541549, study PRJEB24748) | human gut metagenome | biome: human gut; feature: human-associated habitat; material: faeces | place: China | collected 2012 | reverse complement strand
GCTGCGACATCTGCTCCACCACCCAGCGGTCACTCAGCTCCTGCTCCGGGTCCGCTTCCGGATTGCCCGCAACGAAATTCACCGCATCCAGAAAACGCGCATACACCCGGCGACGAACCACCGTGGCCCCCACCAGGCTCTGCAAATCCTCCGCCATCCCGGTGACCAGCCCGAACAGATTGGACACCGTCAGTGACGGGCGGGCACTGCTCCCTTTCCCGTTCATCTCAAAGCCGCTGCCGTCAATCGGGTATGCCTGGTACTTCCGCCCCTGCCAGGTGACCGGCTCCCCTTTTTCATTCAGCTCATTACAGAAAAAATACCGCTCACCGCCCTGTACCGTCAGGTCGATTTCCCAGAGTACCACCCGCGGTGACTGCTCTGATTTAACCGACTCATTCAGGCTTTCTTCGTTGATCTCCTGCATAAACATCCACCCATAAAAAAAGGGGCGCAATGCGCCCCTGATAAAATAGTTCAATTAAAAAATCAAAAACGATGAAGGTAATAAAATGAAAATTAAATCAGCTAATAGCTGATCGCAGTGACCAGTGGAAATATAACTTCCACTGATACAGGCCATCTGTGAGGGCAGATGGCCTGTATTTATTTACCAGTAATCATCAGAACTGATAAGTCATACCAACAGCAACGATATCATCCGTTGCAATGCCCGCATCCCTGGTAAACTTATTCTCATCAACCAGATTGATTTTATAATCAACATAGGTGGACATATTTTTATTGAAGTAATATTTCGCACCTACGTCAACATACTTAACCAAATCCTGGTCACCATAGTTTTTACCACCTACAATGACATCCTGAGCACGAGACTGCAGGAATGCCAGAGATGGACGCAGACCGAAATCAAACTGATACTGCAGTACCGCTTCAAAGTTTTGCGCTTTATCTGCAACTCCTTTATCACCAAAGGTCGTCAGATTCTGAGTTTCGGAATATGTTGTAGCCAGGTAAAGGTTGTCAGCATCGTATTTTAGTCCGACTCCCCACATCTCAGCGTGTTTACCTTTTGCAACACTACCGGAATCAACAACGATCTGCTTTTCAGTCACTTTACCGGTTAAAGGATCAGTTTGTTCAATCGTCAGAGTACCATTCAGACCTTTTTCCTGATTATTGGTTCGGTCCGCATTAATATATGCGGCAACGATACCAAAACCTTCATATTCATAACTGGCTGAGAAACCGTGACCATCACCATTAGCTTTCCGGAGATCACCCCGATCATTTTTACCCTGGTACTGTGCCGCAAAATTCAGGCCATCGACAAGCCCAAAGAAATCTGTATTACGATAGGTTAATACCCCGGAAGTACGGGCTGTCATGAAGTTATCGGTCTGGGTCCAGCCATCACCGCCAAACTCTGGTAATACGTCAGTATAAGAACCAACATCGTACGCAATACCATAGTTACGACCATAATCAATGGTGCCAAACTCACCAAACTTCAGACCTGCAAATGCAAGACGGGTTTTATTACCCGCAGCACCCTCTGATTCAGCTTTATTACCAGAGAACTGATATTCCCACTGACCAAAACCAGTCAACTGGTCATTAATCTGAGTTTCACCTTTAAAGCCCAGACGTGCGTATGTCTTATCTCCATCATCCCCCTTATCACTGGAGAAATAATGGAGTGCAGTTGCACGCCCATACACATCAAGTTTATTGCCATCTTTATTGTATACTTCTGCAGCCTGCGCCCCCGCTGCAAAAATTACAGCTGCTGCCACAGCTGAAAGTGCCACTGTCATTTTTTTCATGATTTAATCCTTATTTAAACTGAACTATTCATGCATAGAGATGTCATGAACAAAACTCAAAATATTGTAAATTAAATTACGGGTTCAATTTTTATTTTGTTTCAAAATGTAAAAAAACAACCTTGATAGCACTTTATGTCAAGACAAAACAAAAATAACAAGCAAGCAAATTAATAAACGATGCTTTTAGGTTTTTTCTCAAAAACTTATCTTATTACCTGTTCCATCATACAACTGAAATCGCTGTACCTGGCGTTATCCGTAATACTCCACTCCCGGCACACCACCCTCACCGTCCGGTTATGTTTCGGCGGTCGCCACAAAAAGGCACGGTAACCACCATGCCACGATAAAAATTCATCCAGCCAGCGCCGGGTCGCCTCATCCGTCACCCGGAACACTGCCTGAAATGTCTTCAGTCGGGCATTCAGTCCCGTCGGTCGGCGCTGTTCATAACCGTCACCAAACCGGACCCTCACCACCGACGGTTTCTCACTCACCTGCATCCCTTCACGCGGGACCAGATGCAGCGTTTTTATCTCAGCCACTCAGCATTCCTCCGTCACGTCGCATGGACAGCATCACCGCCTGCACCCGCTGGTCAATCAGCTGAACAAGGCTGCCTGCCGCCTCCGGCCCTATCTGACCGTTGGCCCCGTCATTCTGAATGGCGATGTGGTAGACCGGGGAATACACCAGACCCGCACTCCCGTTCATCCTGCCCACGGCACGTACGCCCAGCGAGCCATCCGCCGCCCGGGTCAGGGGCATTATGGCTTCAGGTCCGGCTTCCCCCATCAGCCCGGCCCCTTTTGCAAAGGCAAAGTACGTGGGCGTATCCACAATGCTGTTGCTGTACGCACTCAGGTTTGCCGAGGTATACACGCCGCCTTTTGCATTGGCCACCGCACCGCCCAGCCAGTCACCAATACTGCCAATAAATCCTCCCGCACCGGACATACCATTTGCCGCCGTCTTAATTCCGTTGACAATCGCGGCATTCATAAGAACTTTTGAGATTTCCTGCAGCACTGATGAGGCCCAGTTGCGCCATTCCACTTTATTCCCGTTCAGCATCTCCGTGATGTTATTCACCATCCCTGAGATACCCTCCGTCGCAAGCTGTGCTGCCTGTGAGGCGTAATCGGACGCATTATCCACCCAGTTACTGAGCCCCTCCTGCAAGCCTTTCTGCCAGTCCGCACGCTGCGCATCCGATTCGGCATAAAAGGCTGCCTGGTCCTTAAGGCGTTCGCTCAGATACTGCGCGTTCTGTGCCCGTGCCTGTCTGTAAAAATCCTCACTGATATCCCCGGTCTGATACTGAGACTGAAGGTCCGCATCCTTCTGGCGGAAGCTGTCGCGGATCTGCTGCAACTCCCGCATGCGTTCCCTGGCTCGTTCTCCCTGCCCGTATCCCAGCAGTTCGGCTTCATTTGATGCACGCGCAGCCACATTATCATTCTTCAGGGTCTCTTCCCGGGATCGCAACTGTTCCCGGATTTTTTGCTGGTCAATCAGGGCCGCGTTACGCAGCAGTTCCTGCTTCTGCATCTCCGTCAGGGTTTTCAGTTCGCCCTGCGCAGTCTGGTACTTCAGCTTCGCCAGCTCTGTATTCTGACCCGCCAGTGCCAGTTGCTCTTTCTGCTGCTTCAGTAGCCGGGAGAAACTGTCTTCCGCTTTTTCCGTCTCTGATTTTCCACCCCGGGATTTAGGTTTGTTCGCCTCGTTATTACGCCAGGCTTCCAGAGCATTACTGATATAACGCTGTCTCGCCTCCTGATACGAATCCCCCACAAAACCAAGGTCATCCGCCGCATACCCCAGCCGGGCACGCTCTTTTTCCTCCCCCTTCAGTCGGGACAGGGCCAGCTCACGTTCTGTTTTTGTCAGGGCGCTCTGCTGTTTATCATCCAGGGTGGCCTGCGGCAGCCGTAACGGTACATTCACCAGTCCCTGCCGCTGCTGAAGCAGTTCATTCCCCAGCCCCAGCAGACGGTTGAATTCCGTATGCTGACCGTTCATAACCAGCATGGACTGGTACACCTTATTCTGCTCTGCCGCCTGCTGACGAATTAACGCCACACGACGGTCTTCCAGCCCGGCAAGCACATCCTGAATGGACTGCGCTTTTTCCTGCATCTGTGCCAGACGGGACTGCTCAACGGCAAGCTGCTCTGTTGCCTGAGAAAGCCCTTCCGTTACGGTCTTCACCGATGTCAGATGGTTTATCATGAATCCGTCACCGGTTGTCCAGCCAGGGTTAGCCAGAACATACTGATATCCAGCGATTTTTTCCTGCAGGGATTTCACCCGGCTGGCCTGTTCATCAATCAGCCGGTTCTGCTCTGCCAGAGCCGCCCGTGTTCGTCCTTCATTATCTGAGGCTTCAGGCAAAGACATTGACGGCGTTTTATGCGCGATTTCATCTATCGTCAGTGCATACTGGCGCGCTGACTCCCTGGCCTGCTCCTGATTCTGGTACAGCGTATACCATGCTGCTGCCCCCAGCATCACCAGTCCGGGTACGCCACCAACCAGTCCCAACGCACCAGTCATCAGACGTGAGCCCACCGCCGTTGTACTGTTCAGCGCATTCTGGGCTGCGGTTCTGGCAGCAATATTTCTGTTCAGGCGTTCCTGTGTGGCCACCAGACGGGCTTCTGCAGCAATCTGCATCTCCGTCCCGCGGGCTGCCGCCACAGCCTGCTGTGCACGGTACACGGCTGCCCTTGCCCGCGCCGTGGCAATCTGCGTCCCCCTGAGCTGTGCTTCCGCCAGTGCCACTTCATTACGTGCTGCCGTCACAAGTCCTGCCGTGGCAGACACCGCTCCGGAGGCCATATTGCCAAAGTACCGGGCAACCCCGACGGCAACCAGCGCCCCCGCGGCTGTTGCCACATTATCAATATTACCGGCAACACCGTTCAGCACGCCGGAGAGCGTTTTCGTCGCTCCGCTGGCTTCATTCGCGCCACCCACCCAGGCCATAAAGGCGTTTTCCACCTTTGTGATACTACCGGAAACCGTTTCCGGCATGGCGGCATATTCATCACGCAATACCCCCAGCTGGCTGATTAACGCAGGAACGACTTTATCCGCCGTCAGTTTGCCGTCGTCCGCCATCGCCTTAAGGTCTTTACGGGCCACGCCCATACCCGCAGCCAGTGCACGTACGATCCGGTCTCCGCTTTCATTGACCGAATTAAATTCCTCACCGCGTAACACACCCTGTGCCAGCGCCTGACTGAACTGGGTGATCACCGAACCCGCCTCTGCCGTACTGGCACCAGAAATTTTCAGCCCCGTGGAAATGGCCTCCGTCACCTTCAGTACATCACCGGCACTGTAGCCATATTCACGCATTGAGGCTGCCGAGCGGGCAAACAGGGCCGCATTATCTGAAAATGCCGTGCCCGTCCGCTGGCTGATATCCATCAGCACTTTCTGTGATGACGAAAATTCATCGGATGACTGCGACGCCTGTTTCAGTCGGGCATTCACGGAACTCCATTCATCGGCCAGAGAAATCAGGTGCCCGGTGGCAAAGGCACCTGCAAATGCCCCCGCCGTTCCGGCAACTGAAGCGCGGATTTCCGTCAACTGGCTGTTCAGCTCAGCCAGGGCGCGTCGCTGCTCCCGGGCGACTGCGGCAGCCTGACGCCCGCCATTCTGCAGGGTACGGTAATATTCACTACCCATACGGGAAGCCCGCTGGATCTCCGACTGGAATGACTGTGAATTTGCCGAAATTTTGATAATCAGTTCACGTAACGTCGCCATTCACCTTTCTCCGGGCGAAAAAAAACCTGCCGCAGCAGGTTTTATTCATCAGCAGATTATTAATTAAGTTTCGGGTACCAGCCCGGGATTCAGACTTCCCGGACTCAGTGTATACATGCCGCCATTGAATGGGTCCACAAGCAACCAGCCAACAATACCACCAAAGACAAAGTTACCACCAATATACCAGCCATTAGCCGATGCCTTGATCGGCAGCGTTACGGGCTGATAATTCTCTTTACTGAATGTGATCTGATAACTCTTTTTCCCGAAGTAACTGCCATCTGATTTTTCAAGTGTTACATTCTGCGGTGTTTTACCCGAAGAAATTGTTTTCCCTGACTCATCTTTAATAATAAAATCCGCGCCAGCCGGATTACTGTTTACCTGTACAGTCTGCGTTTTATCTCCGACAATGGTTGCACACCCCGTCAGAAAAAAACTTACAGAGAAAATCAACAACATGAATTTCTTCATAAAATAACTCCATTCAGTTAATTTCCCCCAAAAATACTGTAATAAATACCCGCAAGGTTGACATTAATTCTCTGAGGCAAATAACAGAGCATTTTCCAGCTCTGCAAACGGATCCATCTCCTGCTTGTCCTCATCCTCGCCCCAGCAGAGCATGGCGTCCTTCAGTGCAACATTCATCCCCTGTGCCCCAAAAACCGCTTTCACGATCTGTGCATTACGGATATCCCCGCGCTCATCACCCAGCGGGGATACCCTGTCGAACTCCATCCACATCATCGCCTCGCTCGCACTCAGGCTGTGCTGCAGTTCGGATAAGGTGCGCCCCAGACGGAGCGCAAGTCGCATCAGAAAGCGAATTTCCGGGCGGGCTACTTTTTTCTGGCCGACTCTGCATCAGCGATCAGTTCCAGTGCCTGACGCAGCAACCGGGCATGTACCGGACCATAGACGGCCAGCACCTGCTCACGGTCGTCCGGAGTGAACACCCGTTGCAGGTCAGTATCACACAGGACATCGCAGAACAGCGTCACATCCGCTTCCAGGTTACGGCGGGTTTTCGCCACCACCGACAGGGTATCGTCATCCTCTCCATCACCATTGAGCACTTCCTGCCACAGATACCAGGCCTCTGCCGAAGGCTCCCGCAGCACCACGCTGACATTTCTCCATTCCGGCACCTTCACCGTTTTATGACGGAACCCCGACAGTCTGGCCAGCGCCAGTGTTTTCAGATCTTTTGCCATAAGCCTTATCCGCCCGCACCATTAACCGTTACTGTACACGCATCAGAGGTAATGCTCTGCGGCTGTTCTGCAGAATCCGTTACCTCGCAGGTATAAGCCCCCTTATCACCTGACTGCGTATTGGCTTTACTGAAAGTGTCAGTAGTCTGTCCCTCTACCGGCTGACCATCCTTCTTCCAGGCGTGTTTATAAGGCGGCGTTCCCCCGTTGACACTGACTGACATTGTCAGCAGCGCACCGGTATTCACGGCAAGTGTCTTCTCCAGATTTTTCACAAACGCCAGCGGTACCACATAGAACATCGGTTTGCCTTTCAGGCGCAGTGAAAACGTTGCAGCCACCACGCCGTTGGTACCGGATGACCAGGTGTGCTGACGCACTTCCGCCAGGAACTTAAAGCCCTTACCGGACGGAAACTGCACCTTAAACGCATACACCGTGTCATTGTCATAGGCATCACGCAGGGCGTTCTGGGCCTGATTCAGATAAAAATTACCCGACATGGAAATCTCGGACGACGCCCCCAGACCGTTGATGTTCTCCTGCTCTGTGGAGCAGAGCGTGGTCACATCAATATCCTGTTTCTGACCGGCGGTGAACTGGACTTCCTTGATGGTGCAGTCCAGGCGCAGATATTCCGCCTTATCCATAGTTTCAGCAGTCGCCGGGGCAGATGAAATCATCACCTGCGTCAGCTGTGAGCGTTCATACAAAGCAGACATTCTGCCTCCTGATAATAAAAAACCCGCACGCGGCGGGGTATGGGTTTTGTAGAAAAAAAGAAAAAGTCACACCGTGACCTGAAACTCCAGGGTTGCACGGTAACAGCGGTTTTCCGGAATATAGTCCTGCATTTCACTGACGGATCCCGGGGCCAGCGCCATTATGGACTCACGGGCGTCCTGACGTATCTGACGCGCCTGCGTCACAGTCCCGGCATAAACGTCTATCTGCACCGACACTGAGGACTCCGCCTGCCCGCCCATCACGTCCGCCGACACCGATGAAATCAGGCTGAAAACCACCCACGGAAGCGCCACCGACGGCCTGCCATCCAGCAGGGGGACCACATACGGGTACACCTGCCCGCCGGCAAGATGCGCCAGATGAGGATACAAATCCGTCTCCGTCATCGTCTCAGCACCTCATCAATGGCCCGGTTCATACGCGCAATTGCCACCTGAGCTGCCTGTTCACTGCGCACATCAAACGCCGGGCGCACAAACGGGTGCGGTGGCATATTCACGGTCCCCATTTCCACAAACCGCCAGTAGAAAGCATTGCGCGGGTTATCCGCCTTCATGGTGTTATCGCTGTTACCGGTATCCGGATTAACACCACGGATATGGACACCGGATTCCATCCCGCCATCGCGGGAGCGCCGGGAAAGGACCACCACATTGCGGCGCAGTTTTCCCCTGCGTACCGGTGCCCGTGACACCACTTCTTCTTTCAGCACATTCGCACCCGCACGGGTTGCCTCACGCAGCACCCGGTTATTTTCCGCACCACTCAGAAGCTGCAAATCGCGGCTGATGTCCTCCAGCCCCGAAAAATCCAGCAGGGTTTCGATCATTTTTCCCCTCCCAGCCGACAGAGAATTTCCAGACGCCCGCCGGTCGCATCCGGCACGGGCAGCCCGACAACGTTCAGGATCCGGTCACGCCATGGACCACTCAGCACATGAAGTCGTGACGCTGCCGTGATTTCCCGACCGGACTGACCGCGCACCCAGATGCGGATTTCCGCCTGCGCCATTTCCGCACCGGACTGCATCCGCTCCCGGCTGCTCCTGCCCCGGATATCCGCATGAATTTTCCCGCATGACACCCATTCTTCCGTCATTTCTCCGGCAGCATTACGGGTTAACACCGGGTTCAGAATGCTTATCATCTGTGTCAGACGCCCTGCAGAAATTGCCATTCCCCCTCCTCATAACACCGTCGGGCAACGCAAATCGTAAATCAGCACGGACACAGAAAACGGCAGTTCCCCCTGCACGAGGTCTTCCCGCTCAGCAAGATCCGGATTCCGGTACAGCATCCCGGTCAGGCGCATGGCAGCCCCCTTCATCCGGGTTAATGCCTCGCCCGGGATCAGTTCACCGTCCTCACGGATCACCCTATCCCGGCTGCCCTGAATGTAGGCCAGCAGCACAGCTGTAGCCTGACGAACCTTGTCCATCAGCATGTCATCATCCGCGTCATGGTCAACACGCAAATGTGCCTTGATTTCTTCCAGTGTCAGTAATGCCGTCATTTTCCGCCTCCTGCATCCCGCCCACGTTTTGCAGCCAGAGTCCAGCCGGATGAATGAATGTCTCCGGGCTTATCGCCGGTCATGCTGTTGCAGTGCCACAACGAGCCGCCCCACGTCACTGTATCGCCGGGGTGGTAGATTTCACCGGCTCTGAACACACCGCGGTAGAGCATCACCGGCAGGGAAAATGTTTTTTCCGTACACTGACCACTGCTCTGCCGGATCACCACAGAGAACGACCGTTCACCAATCATGCTGACGTCAATATCCGCCACCCCGTCAACCAGGCATTCCCATCCCCGCATCCCGTGCGTTTTTTCATACGCCCGCCAGAGTCCGCCCTGGTGTGTGGCATACGTGCCCCGGGGAAAGGATTTTTGATCGTCAATGGCGGGGAGTATTTCCAGTGCCGTGGCATCACGCCCGTCCTGCGGAACCGGCAGGGCACTCACCGCATCATTCACCGCCTTCTGCAGTACATCCGGATCGTAGTCACGACCATCACGCGGGACTGGGATATGACTTACGGCCTCTTTCACCATCTGCTCAAGCATCGGACGCACATCATCGGGGGTAATACTTTTGCCGTCCGCCGGTACCGGAATATTCGCAACCGCATCATTCACCGCCTGCTTCAGTACTTCCGGATCGTAATCACGACCATCACGCGGTACCGGAATGGCCCCCACAGCGTCATCCACCATCGCCTGCAGAACCGGACGCACCTCATCCACCGTCACATGCTTCTGTAATACCGCCGACAGGGAAGTCAGTTTCTCTTCAAACGCTTGTGCCTGCGAGGCCATCTTCCCCTCAAATGTGCGCTGTAAATCCGCCAGCACTGTGGAGAATTCTTCACCCAGCGCACGGATAATGGACAGTTCACGCTCAGTCATTTTCGCAGTATCCCCCTGAACATCGCCTTCACCGCATCACGCTCTGTTTCGCTTATGGCCTTATTACCGTCAGACGCGCCCTCCTGGCGTGTGCCTGACGACGTTTTCCCGGAAGACGCGAACGGATCCTCACGGGCATCACGACGGGACAGCGCCTCCAGACTGTAGTTCTGCTGCTGAAGATACAGTGCGTCACCTCCCGCAAGAGGCGGCAGGTTCTCCCGTTTACGGGCCTCATTGGGCGTGAGAAGCGTATTTTTCACCGCATCCCCCAGCGTTTTCATGCGCCGCTCACTGTCCATTCTCAGCAGCGTGGTGACATCAAATTCTGTACTCTCGTTTTCCCCCGTTTCCAGCGCCTCATCCAGTAACAGTTCAATGGACTCAATCAGCGTCTGCAGGCACTGGGAATAATACTGCTGCTCCAGCGCCTCCACGTTGTCACTGGAAGGCGGTTGTCCCACGCCAATCTTGTAGGCCGGGACACGGAACACCGAACAGACAATTTCAGCGGTCATCTTCAGTTGTTCCACCGTCTGCGCATCCACCGGTGAAAACGTCGTGGGGTTGTATTTTGCCCCGTTGCTCAGAATGGCCGTTTTACCCGCATTTTCGCCTGTATACCCGCTGTCCCAGTTGCTCTTCAGTTTTTTCGCATTTTCTTCCGTAATACTGCCGGGGATCTCAATCACCCCGGACGGCCTGCCGCCATTTCTGAAAAAAGACGTCGAATTTTCCTGAATATGATGCCCCTGCATGGCCGCCAGCCCGGCGGCATACACCGGCGGCAATCCTATAAGCGGATGAAAAAAACAGTTAAACCGGTCGTGGATCACTTCCCGGGCAGGCACCGTCACCGCCTCAGTGATCCCACAGTTCCGGTCCGGCGTGATGCGGTAGAACACCTCGCCGTCATCCGCCACCAGAGGTTCAACCCGGCTCCAGTCCAGAATACGCAGTTCTTTGATCTGCCCCCGGGCATTACGGATTTTCAGCACCACCGTATTGCCGTGACGCAGTTTGGCGTTCAGCCACAGTTCAAAAAACTGGATGCGGTTCTGCTGGGCGTTGGGACGACGACAGAGGCGGGCAATATCCCCCCGGCGCGTTTCCCTGCGTATCCCATGCGCATCCGTCTGCATAAGACGCAGCCGCATTTTGGCGATATCCTGGGATATCAGCGAAATGCACGAAAACACCGCATGAAAGGAGAGGACACTTTCCGGATCGGTTTTCACGCCCTGCTGCCAGGCACCGGCAAAGGGCTCAGCCACCGCCTGAAACAGGCTGGTCCAGCCCGCCTCTCTTACGTCACGTCCTGATTTCTGGTTTTTTCGGGTTCGCCGTAAAAGGTTCCACATTCGCCATGCTCCGCATCACGTTTCTTTTTCTGACCTGCCGGACGTCGCACCGTGATGTACTCCGCCTTTCCCAGGCGAACCAGCACCTCCGCACACGGCTGTGCCACATCACGGATATCCCCGACCCGTGCATCATGCGTACCATGCAGATATCGGATCTTTGCCATAACCTGTTACGGGAGGCGCACACCTCCCGTCCTCCTTATCAGACTCAGCCGCCGGACGCACTGCCGTAGTTCACTCCGGTGATCACCGCCACCGCCGCGGTACGGCGACGACGCCAGTTGATCCAGCGCTCCGCACGGATGGCCACGCTGCCTGTCTGGAACATGGAAACCAGCTCCACCGGCGACGGCGTGGTACTGTCGCCGGTCGGCTCAGACTGCATTTCCAGTGATGCCTCGCGGGACATATCCACTGCCACGCCGCCGTCATCCGCCAGATAAATATCCGGGGCATTCACCAGCACCAGCTGGTCACCCACGTACTGGGAGACAATCACCGGCAGCCCCTGGAAGGAGCCACCCAGCAGGGTCATGTCCGGGTATTCTTTCTGACCCAGCGCATTTTTACGCATGGACAGTGCCAGGGCATTGGTGCTGGACATCAGCCAGACCGCACCGGTGGGCTGCAGGTTTGCTGCCACAAACTGACCAAACGCGGCCTCTGCATCCGCATCCGGGTTACCGGTTGATGCCATGCCCTTCACATCATGGGTGATGGACGCCGGGGAGACATCTGCCACTGCGGCTTTTTTCGGGTCCACAAAGTCCGTGTCCAGACGCGCCACCACCGCTTCCGCCAGCGCATTACGGACCAGTGCATCAGCAGCCGGACTGGAAAAACGGATCAATTCTTCCGTCAGTACCGCAATGGCCGACACCTTCGCATGACTGAAGGTGATGGATTCAAAATCAAACTTCGTCAGGGGTTTTGCCTTACCCTCACCCACCCAGCCGGCAGCACCGCCGGACACCTGGGCGTGCACACGGATATTGAACGGCACCTGACGAAGTGCAGGGATCCCGCCCTGACCAAATCGCCCGATAATGGTCTGAGGACGCAGGTAATCAATAAAGTCCTGTGCGTATTCCTGATATTCAGACAGGCTGCCTGCCCACTGCGGATCCGTGGTGGTCCCCGCGCCCACTGCCGATTTCAGGACATGATGCAGACGACTGTCATCCGGATACTGACGACGGGCCACTTCCAGGGCTTCAGAGCGGACACCTTTAGCCGCAGCCAGTGATTTGGCAAAACGTGCGAAACCAATCCCCTTATCCAGTTTCTGCTCCACACGGATCACCGGCGCAGAAGCCACCGCGGCCACATTCCCGTTACCGGCCTGTTTCACCGGCTGCGCCGTGGCGGCCTTACCGGCTTCCAGTTCACGCAGGCGCTTCAGGTGCGCATCCACCTGACGTATTTCCGCTGCGGTGTTGTCGTAATGCTCTTCCTCCTCCACATCCAGCGTGCGCCCTTCCTCTGCGGCTTTGGTCATGACCTCCTCAAGGGAGGCTGCCAGTGCTGCACGCTTGTTTTCAAAACTTTTAATCTGTTCGCCAATATTCATTATGGTCTTTTCCTTATGAAAAACGGTTGTTGACTGTGCCGCAGCGCCGGCAGAAGATGCGATTTTCACCACCGGTTTCCGGTTGCCGGACGCGGCAGAAAACTGGCGGTCGTAAGATTTAATGGTCCGGATGGTGCATTCCGCATTCGCGGGCACGGTGACGGCAGACACCTCCATCAGCTCCCAGCGCAGAAAATGCAGTCCGCCTCCGTCCAGAAAGGTGTATTCATGGGGACGGAAGCCCACGGACAGCCCCCTGACCAGCCCGGTCTTAATGGCCGCCCAGGCCTCATCCAGCCGGGCAGCCAGTTGCGATGGCATATCCGGCACGGGCTTCGCCAGTGTTGCCGTGATTTCCAGCCCTTCGCTGACCCGGCGCACCGTACACTGCCCCACCGGGCGGGAATGGTCATGCTGCCAGAGAAACGGGATCGCACTGCCAAACTCCGCGCCCTCCGGCTCCAGGATGTCACCATCCCGATCCGGAGAAGGCGTTGACGCAATCCCGGTGATCACCCGTTCATCCTCACTGAAGGATTTCACCGTCAGCAGGGAACAGGCCCGTTTAAGAGTCACATCAGCCTCCTGAAAATAAAAAAACCGCCGCAGCGGTTCATGATGGTTACAGGGTGAACAGGGTTATATGAAAAAAACCGCATATTCTTTCTTTTTCGGCTCCGGATTCAGGGACATCAGGGATACCGCATTGAAGAGCGCCATCAGCGGGTCAATTTTTCCCCGTCCACTGGCCTGTTTGGTGATAAGAATGGCGTTACCTTTAGGCTCCACCCGGGCATTGCCGACACACCAGGCCATCAGGGGCTGGTCACCATGCACCAGCACCCCTTCAGCCAGTTTGCGCTCGGTGGTTTTTATGGCCCCGCCCAGCTTCCAGCCCTGGCTTATCCCCACAACAATTCCGTCGGGGATCCCGGCTTCCGCCAGTGAATCCAGAATCTGCCCCACACCTGACGGGTCAATACCGATATGCTCCAGTAACTCAGCCTCATGAATACGACGCACATACTCCGCCACTTCCGCCGTGTCATCCCCGACCCGACGGACAATCGTCATGTCTCCACAGGCCACAAAATCCTGAAAACGGGATGCCTCACTCTTCCGTCTGACCACCGCGGTTTCATGCGCCCAGGCATGGCCCCAGCCCAGCCATTCGCGGGTTTCCCTGTCACGGCCAATCACGTACATTCCCAGCAGATCATCCAGGCCCCCGCCGTCAATCCCCACCGTCACCACATCAGCGCGCTGCAGGATATCGTCCAGGCTGACGCGCCTGCCCTGCTGCTCCCAGAAATCCGCACCCGCCCAGCGGTCAGAACGCAGGGCAAGACCAATTTCCACATTGGCGTGTTTTGACATGAACCCCCGGAATGTCTCTTCACCGGCTTCCCGGGCTTTACGGTACTCCCGGTACAGAAACGCCTCATCCACCGAATAACCGAGATTCGGATTGACCATGGCGAGGTTTTCCATCAGCAGGTGAGCCCCGCTTTCCACCATTTCAGGAGGGTGTTCAAATATCACCGGCAGAAAGTGCGGATCATGAATTTTGCCGTCACGGACATCCCGGGCGTACTGCAGTTTCTGTCTGAACACCCCGGCTGGCGGCTCATTCGACTGGGTGGTCGTATACACCACAAACCCTTCCGGGCGGGAGGCAAGGCCGCCTATGGCTTCACGTAACATGTCCTCCGCTTTGTACTGCTTGCCAAATAACCACAGTTCATCAATCAGCGTCCCCACGGACTTGATACCGGATACCGTATTCGGATCGGCAGCCACCACCTTAAGGGTGGTGTCCGTCACCCTGTGGGTGATGGTCCGGATATGGGTCTGTACCTGGCAGAGGTCATCCAGATCATCGTCACGTCGTACCATATCCCGGGCAGGGTTGAAGGCGTTGGCCGCCACCTCCACAGTCGGGGCCAGAATCGTGTAACCCGCCGCCTGCCGCCAGTTCAGTAACAGCGCCGTCATCATGATCCCGGCAGCCAGCGTGGACTTCGAGTTTTTCTTGGGGATAAGGATAAACACTTCCTTGATATGGCGAACACCGGTCTGCGCATCGTAGGAGCCAAACAGGGCCGCCACCAGGTCAAACACCCACGGTGCACAGGACTCCCCGAATGTCGGGCTACCCGGTGCATCCACAATTCGCAGTTGTTTAAAAATCGCCAGGGCATGTGCGGCCTCGTCCGGATAAATCGGATCCGGAATAATCGACAGCCCCTTTTTCAGGCGCTCTGCCCAGTCCGGGCAGGCTGTGCTCCATACAGGTATCATCCGTTGCCCTCATTATCGTTATTCACCACCAGTCGGGGTGGCGGTGGCACCGCAAAACGGTTAGCCGCTTTTTTCGCGGCATCACCTTTTGCCGATTTTTTCCCGGTATCCCCTTTTTTATGGTGCGTGAACTGCGCCAGACGCCAGGCCGCATCCAGTGCCAGTTTCGGATCAATGCAGAGGTTTTCCACCAGGATCCGCCCCATGGCTTTCACCGGATCGGGAAGACCATCCTCCATATATTCAATACCAGGAGACATCACCGCGGACGGTGGCATCTCCGGATTGTTTTCGTCCGGCTGTGGTATTGCAGCCGCCTCACGACGACGGGGTTTATCCTCCTGCTCTGATTTTTTCTGCCGGTAAACAGGAACCTCATCCACCTCCACCGTCTCGCATTGTTTACGGGCTATAAACGCAAGCACCTCCGGATCTTTTGCCAGCTGCGAGCCTTTAACCCTGGCGGTCTTCGCCGAATAACCGGCGGCAATGGCTGACGCTGTTTTGTTTTTCCCGGACATGAGCGCCAGCGCAAATTTTCGTTTTTGCGTTGTCAGCACAGCCTCCTCCCGGGTCCAGAACGCACTCAGCCGGGTATGGTTCAGCCCATTTTTCCCGGCGTCTCATGCCGCAAATGTTAACTGCTGCCTGGTTAACATTTGCTGAAAAAGCCAGTTAACATTTTTTCCGCACAACAAACTGAATAATAAAGATAAAAACCGCAAAAATGCCCGGGCAGCCAGTTAACATGTTAACTGCCCTGAAACGGGAATTTTTTCTCTGCGTGAGAGGGGGCGCGGTGTCCAAAGCGATCGTTTTTTACGCCGGATGATCCCCCCCCCGGGTCGGGTTACAGTCCGATGATGTCGTCCGCTCTGCCACTACCTCCGGACACCTCCGGCAGCGTCGGGTCCGGCATACCACCCGCCGCTTCACGAGCAGACTTTTGTCGATGGCATTCGGTACAGAGCGTCCAGAGATTCGTCTCCTCATTACCACCACCGAACTGAAGTGCAATTCGGTGATCGAGTTCACTGTCACAGAGGTCAACCACACGACCACAGATACAGCACTGCCCGGCGTCCCTGAGCCAGATATGACGCTTGAGGGAAACACGTGCACTGCCACTGACACGACGCTGTTCCCCCTTCAGAATATTCACCCGTCGGGTATTCAGTGTTTTGATTCTGCTCTGGAGTGTACGAAGCTCAGCCATGTAAAATCCCCGTCATATGGCAATCAGTAAAGGAAATAAATATGTCATCGAAAAACCGGACCCGCAGAACCACAACCCGCAATATCCGTTTCCCCAATCACATAATTGAACAAATCAACATCGCCCTTGAGCATAAAGGGTCCGGTAACTTTTCAGCGTGGGTTATTGAAGCCTGCAGGAGAAGGCTGGCAACAGATGCAACGCATCTGCGCCCGGCCAGCATGAAAAATAACGAGAAATGAACGTTCGGTTACAGGAGCAGGTACCCACTGTCCTCCAACAATATTTCATCTTCATATCCGACGGAACAAGACTTACCCTGCCGGGATGTACAGAATAACAACAGAGTGATAATTAATTTCTGATGAAATAATCAGGGTGCAGAAGGACTAAAGATAAACGTTTTCTTCACGCCTTTACACGGCCTGTCCTTCTCAAATCGCCATTTTGCCATCGCCTTTACAACCTGCTCATCAAACAAATGGTGCGGCTCTGAACGGATAAACTCAATTCGGGTGACAGTACCATCAGCACCAATATCAAACTTCACATCAACCCGTCCCTTTATATAATTTGCCGCTGCATAGGCCGGATATTGTGGTAATGCCTTCACCAACTGTCGGGGCATATCTGTTTTATGTTGCGTACAGCCCATAACCAGAGAAGACAACAAAATAATTAACGGAAGATTTCTTTTCATTTTCATTCCCGGCACAGATAAGAATAAGTCTTATTCTAACAATGCCACCCTGTCGGTCATCAATCCTCTGTTTAATGGCAACGACAATTATCCGACTTAAATCACAAATCAGACACATAACAGGGCTTGCGAGGTAACACATCGTCCGGTTTCTTCCACCATCGCACCGGACCAGCGACCATGAGGGGACAACGCCGCGCTCCGTTAACGCGGTAAACCCCGGTGTGTATCGTTTTTGATTATCCCCGCACACTCGCGCAGAGGAGTCTCCCGGTCGGGCTGCGGTCATGGTTAATGCGGGAATACGGCGACGATACAGCGCATGATATGTCAGGCTTGAATACCTTTATCCGTTAAAAAGGATATCAGTTAAGTTATCCCGTGCAGGGTATAAGCCATTATCAAGCCCACCAGTAGATGGGCTTTGTAATGGCTACTTCGCTTTTGCTTTTGCTTCCGCTCGCTTACACCGGCGCTTTTCTTTCTTCTCGGCTTTTGCCATGTCCATGAATGCCTGCATGATCGAGTTCCGCATCATGTAGCTGACAAAGTGATGATTGACACAGCCGTTGAGGCGCAACTGCTCGCCAAACTCATCCACCGAGGCCAATGCTTCCATCACGCCCTTCTCGCCTTTCATGAACGCTGAGAAGTCGCGCCCCGCTCTGGAGGCGCATTCAATGACACGATCACTCATCCCGGAAGCCCGGGGATTGTGATCTGCAACTGGTTAGCCAGGGAGTTAATCTCAGCGATCAAACCAGGTTTCGTGTAGCGCCATGCCGCAAGGCCTTGCCCGCAGAAGCTCGCCATATCTTTTTTCTGATCAAACTCATGACACTTCATATTGAGCTGCGCACTTAAGCTGTTGCGATGCTGGAGTTCTCCGGTGAAGTAGTCATCCAGGACTTTATAGGCTGCATATTTAAATCCGGGGTTTAGCCATGCTGCATAATCATAAGCAACAAACTTCCCGCCATATGTTCCACCGTGTACACCGCGCTCAGTAAAAACCACAGATTCGTGGTTTTTCTCCAGCTCGGCTAAGAACTCTTTGGTCTGCTTGTTTCGCAGGTAGTGGTACGGAGATTCAGATTCACTTTTACCACTGGCTTTCCACATATCAGTGAGGCAGATCATGCCATCTTCAGCGACACGGATTGGCTGATTGAAGAGGGTTAATGATTTCATGTCGTATACCTGTTCTTTGAAATGAACCTTTGCCGCATAGGAAACCAGCCCACCGAGGCTCGCCAGCACTAACTGGTATCCTCAAAGGCTCATTCCAAAGGGGCAGGCTCGGTGGTTATCATGCGCTGCGGTGCGCGGTGAAATTCAGATATGAAAAAGCCCACGCGTTTACGTGGGCTGGTGTGCATGACGTCAGGACTAACCGATGAGTTTTAAATCAGCTTTTCGGTGTTTTTTCTGATCGGTATAAAAATTTTCATGTGGACCGATGCTAAGGAGGTAGAGCTCAAGTTTATCGTCAAGCCAGCTGTAACCCAGAAGCACCAGTTGATTATTCAGCTGAAATTTATGCACACGAAGAAAACTGAGGTCTCCTTTCTTTTGCGTTCCCAACAGAGGATTATCAATTATTCTGTCGATCTCATCTTCCACAACTTTCAGTTGCGCTTCCGGGAGTTTACTCAGAGACTTTTCAAAACGCCGACTCTGATAAACATCAATTTCACGACCTGTCTGTTCTTCTGACATAACGCGTTACCTTGTTGTGTCTGATTTCGCTTTGTGACAGCAGAACTTCGCTAATAAAACTGAATGGCAGATCTGGATTATCTTCAGCTATACGACCAATCTTAGCCCAGTGCTCAATTTGCTTTGGTATGCTGCGACTTGCGGCATCAGCGTGAACCTTTACGTCACTGACGAAATCATCGTCTAAACGGATGCTTGTTGCCATTATGGGGTGCCTCTCTGTGGTTGTACTTCATGCGGTGCGTACGCATACGCTATGGAAAAGCGCACCTAAATCATGCAACAAATTGTCGCATAATGCAATCTTTACCTCCGCAGAAGATTGACAGCATTCATGCTGGCTCTGTTAATTCAGGCACTGAGTACGGATATATTCCTGTGCCCCTTCCAGTTGCTTCTGCATCGTCATCAGCCGCTCTCTGAGGGTGAAATAATCCCGTTCAGCAGTGTCTGCCAGTCGGGGGCCGGTTGCATTATCCACGCGGGCGGTGCCGGTGGCTTCACGCACGGGACCTGGACAGGTGGCGTTGATACGCAGGCTGCGGCGACCAGCGGCAACGTCAGCGCGAAGAGTTTCATTTTCAGCTCTCGCATCAGCTAATTCCCTCGAGTATTTTGCATCGAGCGCAGCAACATCACGCTGGCGCACCTGCATATCAGTAATGGTTGCGTTTGCCAGCTCCAGCTCTCTGACTTTTTTATCGCGCTGCGCTTTGTAGGTGATGGCGTTATCGCGGTAATGATTCAGCCCCAGACTAAGCACACCACAGGCTACCAGCAGGACAATAATCACCACACACAGAACACGGTTCATATCACCACCAACGGATTGCCCAGACCAGAACAGCAATGGCCACAATACGAATGGCAAATGCCATTGCCCGAATAAGTTCAGCACTCATCTTTTTAAAGTTCACGATTTCAGCGCAATGACCAGTTTTGCCAGCCCATACAGCATCGGAGACACAGCAATACCAACAGCCACCCACTTAATAGCAAAAGCCAGCGCTCTGCTGATGTCATCAGTCACTGTCACCCCTGAACCGCCCCGGGTTTCCTGGAGTGAAGTGGCACACTGAATTTGGCCACCTGAACAGAGGTGATATGCTCACCTCAGA
>OHAQ01001258.1_pt1 | contig 19971 bp, 18 predicted proteins | sample 1577111 | NCBI WGS metagenome assembly OHAQ01 (sample SAMEA3541549, study PRJEB24748) | human gut metagenome | biome: human gut; feature: human-associated habitat; material: faeces | place: China | collected 2012 | reverse complement strand
GACTGGGGGCTTCGCTTCCTGCCGCTGGCGGAGAATGCGGATGTGCTGGACTGTGCGTTCGTACGTTGATGATCCGTACGGCATCCACTGGGGATTTGATGGTCGTATTGGTTTTCTTCCATGAGGATGTAGAGCGCAGGGAAGCGTTATTATCTCATCTGGCGGAACGATTCCCGGAAATCACGTCCTTGATGTACGTCATCAACGGCAAATGTAATGACACGATCACCGACCAAGAAGTTCTCGTATTCAAGGGAAAAGATCATATCATCGAGGAGATGGAGGGGCTTCAATTCAAGGTAGGTCCTAAGTCTTTCTATCAGACAAACAGTGAACAGGCTTATAATCTATATAAAGTGGCTAGAGAATTTGCGGGTCTTACCGGAAATGAGATGGTGTACGATTTATATACCGGGACAGGTACGATCGCAAATTTCGTCTCTCGCCAAGCAAAGAAGGTTATCGGCATCGAATACGTACCGGAGGCTATCGAGGACGCAAAAGTGAATTCCGCCTTGAACCATATAGAGAACACGCTTTTTTATGCCGGTGATATGAAAGATATCCTTACGCAGGATTTCATAAACCAACACGGACGTCCGGATGTTATTATTACCGATCCACCACGTGCCGGTATGCATGATGATGTGATCAACACTATTCTCTTCGCCGAGCCGGAACGTATCGTTTACGTTAGCTGCAATCCTGCTACGCAAGCCCGCGATTTGAGTTTGTTGAGCGTGAAATACTCCGTCAAGAAAGTCCGTCCGGTCGATATGTTTCCTCATACACATCATGTGGAGAACGTGGTTTTGCTTGAGAAAAAATAAACATATAATATAATGTATAGGAAATACGTCCCCTTTCTGCTCTTTTTGTTCTTCTTGTATGGTTGCAACGGTAACAAACAAGAGGAGAAAGAGGACGTTTCCGTTTTCGTGGATTTACCGCAACTGAAAGCGGAAGGCGAGATCACGGCGGTGACTTTATACAGTTCTACCTCCTACTTCCAATATAAGATGCAACCCATGGGTTACGAATACGATCTGATAAACGATTTTGCCAAGAGCCAAGGTTTGAAATTAAACATCAAGGTCGCCGAGAATCCTGCCCGTCTGATCGAGATGCTAGAAGCCGGCGAGGTCGATGTTGTAGCCTACCCTATCCCAATCAATAACAAGCTGAAACAAGAGGTCATTTATTGCGGCCGGGAGGATATCTCCAGTCAAGTATTGATACAACGGGCCAATAAAGGCGATAAGCTTCTTACCGATGTCACTCAATTAATCGATAAGAATGTTTACGTAAAGCCTAACACCAAATACTCCGAACGACTGAAGAACTTGGATGAGGAACTCGGCGGAGGAATCCATATCCAAAAAGTGGAAAATGACTCCATTGCTACCGAAGATCTTATCGAGATGGTCTCCTTGGGCGAAATTCCCTATACGATCAGCGATGATAACACCGCCCGCCTAAACAAGACTTATTATTGGAATATCAATGTCGACCTAAAGGTTAGTTTTCCCCAACGCTCTTCATGGGGGGTAAGGAAAAGTAGTCCGGACTTGGCGAAGGCCATCGATGAATGGGCTTCTGATAAAACGGGTAAACATTCTTTCAAGGCAGTTACTAAGCGGTACTTTGAATTAAGCAAGCAACCTTTTACCGCAGATATTCCGGAGGTAAAGAATGGACATATTTCCCCGTATGACCCTTTATTCAAGAAACATGCGAAAAACATCGGATGGGATTGGCAGCTGTTGGCGTCTATTTCCTATCAAGAGTCTCATTTCAATCCTACGGTTGTATCGTGGGCCGGTGCCGAGGGGCTTATGGGAATCATGCCAAATACAGCGAAGGCATTAGGTGTCACCCCGCATGAATTGAAAGATCCGGATACGGGAATCCGTACGGGAGTAGATTGTTTACGGCGCTTCCGTCAAGGTTTTTCTGAGATTACGGATCCTGAAGAAAAAGTCAAGTTTACCCTAGCGGCTTACAACGCTGGGATCGGACATATTTACGATGCGCAGCGATTGGCCCGAAAATATGGAAAAGATCCCAATAAATGGGATAATAATGTAGCGGAATATATTCGTTTGAAAAATGATCCCGAGTATTATAACGATCCTGTTTGCAAGCATGGATACTTGCGTGGCTCAGAAACATATAATTACGTGCGGGAAGTGTTGGAGCGTTATCATTACTACAAGAAAAAGTCATAGTTATAAAAAAATTCATAGCTATGAGTGAAAGTAGTCATAACTATGAATTTTCTGCAAGTAAATGCCACTTAAAAATTATAGGCGACACCTATGCCTAATATTTCCTTGAACTGGACCTTCGCCCCCCGTTTCTCTCCATTATCCTCAAAAGTTTTCACGTCGTTATCATATTTAAGCGTCGTATTGAGTGTAGCGGACAGGAATTTATTAATCTTCATGCTTATCAATACATCCCAATTGACATCGATATTTCCGAATTGATCGCTATAAGGAGTGAAAAAGTCCGCAGTCGTAATCAAGTTCACGTTTTCCATCACGGTTAATTCCGCACGAGCTTTCAGGTAAGCTCCCCATTCCATTCTGAAGCGATCTCCCGGATCGACCCCGAAAGCTCCTAACTCAGAAAGGTAATCATCCTCCACGAAAGTCATCTTCGTGGAAGCCGGAGAAAGATAAACCGAGTAATTGCTTTTGGGACGATATTCCATACCTACGGAGATATTCGAATACGCCGGCGCAAAGAAGTTCGATATATAATGTGTCTTATCCGGATAATTATATCCTTTGGCAAACTGGGTGTTTAAATCTCCCATCAACGTATAATACCATACATTATTGGTGGAATATCCTAATTGGGTAGACAGGGTTATATTATCGGTACTTTTCCTCATTCCCTGCGATTTAGTCTTTGATAATCCGTAATCGAGAGCGAGATTGGTTACCCATAACCAGTCACCGGTTTTATGTGTTAATGCCCCATTCAGATACGCATTTCCGGCAACAGAGTTCTCACCGCCAGCCGACCAATTCGACATCGCCGTTTGCGACAAGTTCAAACCTGTCACACCTTTCAGTACCCATTTGCCTTCCTCATATCCTTTATCATCCGTTTGACCATATGTGATTGTCGTTAATGCGACAAACAATGTCATGAAGAATATACGTTTCATATTGTGATATATTTTAGTTATTAAAAAATAAGACGTCCTATCATTTAAACAGGTTTGATTAATTTTTGTTTAGAAAAGCCTAAAGTTGAAAGGATGTCACATTTGTTACACCTTTATATGGATAAACCCCTTATTTTTGTATCCGATAATTAAGTAATTTGATTTATGGAACAGTTACATGCACACGAAGTCCTTCATATGATGGAGGGTAATAGTTATTCAGAAGCTTCTTTAAAAGAAGCGATCGTTAAGACTTTTGGTGAGGATCAGCGTTTCTATACTTGTTCGGCGGAAAATATGGATGCGGATGAGTTAATCGTATTTCTGAAACAAAAGGGGAAATTCATGCCTGTCGAAAATGGTTTCACGGTAGATATTACAAAGGTTTGTAATCATTAAAGATTCTACGACACTATCAATAACTCTAGGCTAAATTCTTTTGATTTAGCCTAAAGTTAAAAAAGACTTTCGGTTCTACTCAATGGACAATACTATTCCTATAAATAATCGCAAATGATTTTTACATCAATTCATAATCTTTATCAGAGACATAACTTAGCCTACGGTTACCCGCATGATTTATCATCCAGACAAAAGACTCTATATACTTTAGTATCTTATTTGAATTATCACTTTTTATACGTGACAAATAATCCATTTTTCCTAAAAGATAATTACTCACTTCAAGAACACTCATCTTATTACAAGTTTTGTATTATCAGGTTGTTTTTTATCCATGATTGATCCTATACGGGTAAAAGTGTGAGTCCGAAAACCTACCATACCTGCGGGCCTTCCAACAAACATTCTATAGGCCTTTTATGTTATGGTTATAAAATGGTCTATTTATGCTTACTGGTTTTTTAAATACCTTAGCGACAATAATAAGTGTGACAAGCCTTCTGATTGTCACCTATGGTGCATTAATCGGAGTCATCTCATTTTTCAGAAATGAGCTTAAGCGACTTACTGGTAATTATTCCATTACTAACATAAGAAAACTAAGAGCTGTATTCGGTACATACTTACTTCTCGGACTAGAATTTTTGATAGCGTCAGATATCTTAAAAACAGTATTGGAGCCAACACTTAATGAATTGGCCATTTTAGGTGGAATAGTCGTGCTGAGAACAGTTCTGTCTGTCTTTCTGAATAAAGAGATCAAGGAACTAGAAACTGAAAATAAAGATACCGAGTAGATCCCATAAAGTTTTCAAGGGAAAGTACAGAAAAATGGCGCTTAAGTCTTGCATGAACAGGATTTAAACGCCATGAAGTAAAGTTAGAAAACCAAACCGCTCGGCCTTCACAGGTGAAGCGGAAGTGGATATATTGCCTTAAACTAATACCTTATATTATTACAACCAGATTAAAGGTCATAATGTTTATGCTTTTGATGAATTTCAATAGCCAAAATAAAACAGAAAATAAAAATCCGTATCCAGCGTCACTGCTACATGCGGATCCAAAATAACAAACTCTTACAAGAGTTAGGCACTACATAAAGTTGTATTATACTAATAAGCAGACTGAACCGCATCAAAGTGTTGATTCCTTATATTGTTTTTTCTCATCATTTACATATTCCAAAATGTCGCTTGGCTGACAGTCTAATGCTCTACAAATTGCCTCTAGGGTACTAAAACGAATTGCTTTCGCCTTTCCCGTTTTTAAGATAGAAAGGTTAGATAATGTCAAACCAACTCTTTCAGAAAGTTCGTTCAAAGAAATCTTCCGCTTTGCCATCATTACATCTAAGTTTACAATAATAGGCATAATTAAACTGTTAAGTCATTCTCTGATTTCATATCTATCGCATTTTGCAATAATTTTTCAAATACAGCCACGGCTGTCGCAACTACGATAGCGACAAAAGTAGTTACGATACAAATGGCAAGAAAACCTGCGGGGTCATCTTCTGTATTATGGGTCAACCTTATAAATAGTCCTGCCACCACGATTAAAATACTTAGTAAGATCGCACAATGCTTTATGTTCTTTAAAGTCTTTACAGAGTTTGTTGAAAATACTTTATTTTGCCCAATATAACCGAGCAACCTAAAAGCATTGTACAACGCAACAAAAAAAGCCATTGACGCTCCATATCCATATAAGATAAATGGATCAGCGTAAGTACTAAATAAATCTAGGTGTGTGGCTCGTCCCTCAGTTAAGGGAAACCAAATCAAAATAATAAGTGCCACAATACCGATAAGAACAATAACTGTTTGAAGAAATGCTGTTGAAATTCTTTTCATGACGTATGATGTTAATTTTAAACGACGTTGCAAATGTAATAAATATTTATTGATAAACAATAAATGAATACCGAAATTCAAAAAACAGTCTCTTTCTCAAGCTAATTAAAAAATCTGGACTTGAATCGCCAGTGTAGTGTCGAAGTACAATGATCTCCCATTTGGAAGGGAGAATGGGAATAGAAGAAAAAAAGAACGCCTACCTAAAAAGTGGTAGACGCTCATTGCATACGGTTATTGGGACAAATATAGAGTATCTTGGATTATCTTATTCATTAATAACTACTTCATCTCTTCTCCCTTTTCATTAAAGATAGCGATAGCCTCCTTGCCCTCGATTACCAAAATCACCTTAAAGAGTTTCCCTTCAGTCTTTTCCGCAACATATACCTCTTGGATCACTGAATCCGGATAAGATTTCTCTATGGATTGCGTAACTACTCCCGGAAGATCCTTTACCTCGACCTTAACAAAGTCATCTTGATTAACCTCACAAGCGATTACCACTGAATCAACACTTGTCTCTGCGGCAAATGCGCTGAAACTACCAATACCCATCATCAATACTACTGCAACTAATACCTTTTTCATGACTCTTGATTTTTAATTAAACAATCTATTCATATTAACGTAATCAATAGATATAGAACAACGGATATGCCAAATTTCGCCTATCTACAGATAGTCATGACACACAACATCTTATATTTTAGCATTAACATATGAATTGGGATATTACGGGATTTTATGGGACATTTTTGGGTAATTATGCCCCAAAAGTCCCAATTCATTGCCATAACCCTTGTAAAACATTTGTGAAACAAATTATCTGTTTTTGAGCAAACAGAGTTAGACAAAAACGATATATTTAACCATCTAAATTCTATTGAAAGCCAGATTCCATGCGGAAACAAATAAAAATCCGCATCCAGCTTCACAGCTACATGCGGACCAAACAAATAACAAACTCTACTTATATGAAAAAACAAATACTACTAACAAATTATTATACGATGACTACTATCAAGGTGACTTCTGAGTCATTTTATAGTATAACAGAAGATTGTTTGAAAAGGTTCACCAGTAATTTCTTTTAGGCTGAGAGCTTTTCTTTTTATCGACTGTTTGGATATAAAACACTTCAAGCTGCAAATTGTTTTACAAACAAAGATAAAAATGATGAGATCGGTTTGAGGCATGATTAAGAAGTTACTTTCTATATTATTGTTTATGATAATGCTCTTTGCCTTCCGGATGAATGCGGAAGCGGATGAGGAACACTTTTCTAACGGTTCCTATCGTTAGCGCACTAGAATTAACATTAAATGAAAGCGCTTCCGACGCTATGGTTACCCAAAACGACAAATTTCAAGTAAAACACGGCGATTACTCCTAAATCTTTAGGGATAATCGCTTTTTCATGAATAGATTTCAAGTAAAATTAGGACATTTATCCAATTATATCCGTAATTTTAGCCCAATTAAATCAATAGCAATTATGGAAAGAATCGTTAATCATCCTATTTTAACAATTCCACAAGAGGGAGAACACACTTTTTTATTCAATGGCAAACCCGTAACGGGAATGAAGGGTTTTACCATCGCCGCCGCCTTACATCAGGCCGGCTATCCAGTACACAGTCATAGCGTAAATGGCCGCAATCGTTCGCTGAATTGCGGTATTGGTAAATGTGGCGCCTGCGAAATGCTGGTAGACGGAGAAGTAAAGCGTATCTGTATTACGAAAGTAGACAATGTAAAGGAAGTATCGGAAATAACAGTACAGAATTATACGACAGATTCCCAAATAGAACCCAGAGAAGAACCGGTAGAGATCTATCGAACAGATGCGGCCATCATTGGTGCCGGCCCCGCTGGATTAGCTTGTAGGGAAACCTTAAAAGAACTAGGCTTGAACAGCATCGTAATCGATAGCAATGATAAGATCGGCGGTCAATTCTTGATGCAAACCCATGCATTTTTCTTTTTCGAGAAAGAGCGGCGCTTTGGGGGTATGCGTGGTTTCGATATCGCGAGAACCTTAGCCGGAGACGACCACTCCGGTATTTTCCTGCATTCCACGGTCTGGGATATCCTACAAAATAAGCGTATCGCCGTAAAAGACATGCTTAACCATAAGAATTTCTATGTAGAGGCTCAAGCCTTGGTAGTCGCTACCGGTGCGGTTCCTTTTATGCCGACCTTCGAGAACGATGATGTGCCCGGAGTTTATACAGCGGCAGTCGTACAGAAAATGATGAACGCCGAATTCACGTTACTTGGTAAAAACATATTGACGGTAGGTGCCGGTAATATAGGTTACCTAACGTCCTACCAATTGATGCAAGCCGGAGCGAAAGTCAAGGCCATTTTAGAGGCGATGCCCCGTGAAGGTGGATTTCCGGTACAAGCGAATCGAATTCGCCGCCTTGGTATACCTATTTATACCTCCCACATGCTTTTGAAAGCCATTCCAAACAAGGATCGGACCGGTATTACCGGCGCGGTTGTCTGCGAATGCGAGAACTTCAAGCCGATCCCGGGAACAGAGAAAGTGATCGATGGCATTGATGTTATCAATATATGTACAGGATTGATACCCGACAATCAATTACTAACCAAAGGCCAGTACACATTTGGAAAACGTTGTGCCGGCGTAGGTGATGCCGTACGGATCGGAGAAGGTACTACCGCCGTACTAAGAGGAAAGCAAGCCGCTTATGAGATCGCCCAAGAGCTAGGCGTACGTTTCAACTACAACGATTACTTACAAATATCTAAGGAATACATCGACTCCCAGCAACATCCGATCCGCATCAAGGAAGAGTCCCCAAGGCCCACTCCCGAGCGTCAAGCCCAACGCCCTTTCGTTCGCTTGGATTGCTTATACGGTTTCGCTTGTAACCCTTGCTCTTTCGCCTGCCCTCAAAAGGCGATCACCAAAAGTTCCACCAGCGTAACGCCCGAGATCGATTACGAGAAATGTACCGGCTGTATGCAATGCGTATCCCATTGCCCGGGACTGGCTATTTTCGGCTATGATATCCGGAAGCAAAACTTATTCTTACCGGTAGAATACGAGGTAGAAGTAGGTGCCGAGGTGTGGCTTGTCGATGATAACGGGAAGAAACAAGGCGAAGGCATCATTGAGAAAGTATTAAAGAAGCCGACAAAAACAAACGTGGCCCGTGTGAAAGCGGCAGGAATGGAAAACGATGCCTTATTGAATATCACAGGATTCATCGTAAAAGAGAACTATCCGGAGGAGATCAACTTCAAGCAAGAACCAGAGTGTGAGTCGAAGACCTACGTTTGCCATTGCGAGGACGTATCTTTGGACGAGCTACTTTCCGCCATTGGGGATCGTAAATATATCTCCGTCGACGAGGTAAAACATATCACCCGCCTAGGAATGGGGCCGTGCCGCGGAAAACGCTGCATACCCCGCCTACGTATGAAACTAAGGGAAAAAGGTATCGAATTGGTAGGCGACGCTACCCCCCGTGCTCCCCTATCTACCCGCTTCGTCCTAGGAGAAATGTATCCGCAACGTCAGATAGCGGATACCTATAAGGTGGATTCCGGAAAGCAGGTCCGTAAGACGGAAGTCTTGATCGCCGGCGGAGGTATCGGAGGTAGCGCATTGTTCCGTTATTTCGCGGAAGCCGGTAAAAAGACCGTCCTTATTAACGCGGATCGAGGATCATCATGGCGTAATATCGGTGGTGGCCGTCCGGCGTTCTCGATCCCTGAATTAGCGGAGATCGCCCGTAATAACCAAACGATATTCGAGGAGACGCAAAAAGAATACGATATCCATTACCGGGAGATTCGCTATATCACGTTTGCCCACGACGAGGCTACCTACAATGATCTGGAACGTTCCTGCGGTTGGTCCAACGCTTATCTGATCGATAAGAAAGACTTCCAGAAAGAGGTATCCCCCTACTTCAACACGAGCCAAGACACCTATTTCGCTGCGCAAATCTCCCAGCATTGTTGGCAAGCTACCCCGGGGCGTGTGATAGACTTTATTCGAAACAAAGGCAAGGAGCAGCAAGGTGAGGTTTTGGAAGACACGCACCTAGTGGAAGTCCACAAAAACGGAGGAAAATATCATGTCCTATTGTATACGCATGATAAGCAATACATCGAATACGAATGCGATCATTTCGTGAATGCTCTCGGTTATAGCGCCGAGCGTTTCGCCCGCATGCTGGGTCTTTACACCGGCCTCTATCCAGTCAAGCACCAAGCGTTGATTACCCATCGCCTACCGAATCTGGGAAAAGACGGGGATATCCTCGATATGTTGATAGACCGCCGGAAACGTAACGACTTCTCCGCGGTCTACGGTCAGCAATTCGCCGAGACCGGACAGATTATCGCTTGCGCCTCCCCCGCTGTCGACGCTAAAGCGGAGATCAGCAACTTTGATGAGTTGAAGTTTAATACCCGTCGTTTCATGGAGATCATCTCCGAGGTGTTCTGTGATTGGATTCCATCGTTAGCCACCGTACCGGTACAAGCCACATGGTCCGGTTATTATGTAGAGCCTCGCTACATTATCGATCCAGATAACGGATTATTCGTCGGTTTGCAAGGCCACGGCTTCATGCTCGCTCAATACTTGGCTAAACTATACGTAGACAAAGCGTTAGGCCGCACCGTTCCGGATTATATGGAGCGATTGAGGCTCGATGGAGACGGTATTAGTGAGAAAGCTTTCAAATAAACTATAAATAAAACAAAACCTCCTCTACCACAATTGGTAAGGGGAGGTTTTGATAAAACCAATCTTTTCTATCTTTGTTATTCTATATCCATAAATAGTAATCATATGAATATAGAAACAACAGACAACTCCCCTTTGCTACAGGAATGTATAGAAGAATTGATCAGTAGTAAAATCGATGAGGGGAAAGGAAGAACCGCTGGGAATTATCGAAGCGCATGGAATAAATTATCCACCTTTTTAGGTCCGAGAGTAACGGAATTTACCTTTGCCGACCTAACGACCGATTTTCTCCATCACTATCTTTTATGGTTGATGCAAGGGGAAGACGGGAAACAGGCCCCCTTGAAACCGGGTAGTTTGGACTTCTACATTCGTAATCTAAAGACAATGTACAACAGGATCGTTCAAGATAAGCAGATGGATGTTCCGAAAGAAAGCCCGTTCTCCGGCTTGCAGATAAAGGTGCCACCCACCCGGAAAAGGGCTTTGCCAAGCCTCGACCTACAGAATCTGGCTACTCTTGAGCGGCCCAAGAACCCACATGCCTGTACGGCCCTTCACTTGGCCCTTTTCTTGTTTTACGCGAGAGGCATGTGCTTCGTGGATGTCTTTAATTTGCGGCACAGCAATATAAATGATGATTATATCCATTACGTACGTAGCAAGACTGGCGTAGCGATGCAAGTGAAGATCACTCCCGAGATGAAGAACATCATATTCTCTTATCGGCGTTTCAATAACCCGTGGATATTCCCTTTCTTACACGAGAAAATCAGTGGAGAGGGAGAAGTCACGGCTCAGTCCGCCCTCCGGAGAGTGAACCGTCATTTAAAGAAAATGGGAGAACAATTACACTTCGAACAGCCATTCACCACATATGTGATGCGGCATAGCTGGGCTTCCATGATGCTGGAGGCGAATTCGGAAATCGGTATCATCAGCCAATCCTTGGGACATATGTCCTTACGGACTACCGAGATCTATCTTGGCCGGATATCGGTATCTAAAATAGACAGGGCCTCCGATAATATGTTGAATAATTTGGTTCGCAGCTCTTCCTCCCGGCAAAGAAATAAAAATAAGGTGATGGCTTTAAGCGCCAATCCCCCTATACAAATAAAAGAGACAATCGGTAGGAAATGCAAGAAGTTCATTTCCTCGATCGCCTCTAAGTTATTCTCATTTATTTAAAGTAGTCTATGCGGGAATGCCAACGAATAGATTCGTCAGGGCATTCCCGCACGGACTTTAGAAGGTTACTTCATTCTCCACGGTATCGGCATCATCAAACACCGCTACATTGCCGTTCGTAATCTTCACCCGGTAATCAGCGCTGTTTGGGCCAGCTATATCTACCGTTATTTTGTAGTGGTAATCCCGGTAAATATTATAGTCGGTAACCAAATCCCCTCCTAGATAGAATTTATATTCAACGTCTATGGGATCAGAGTATTTACTTGCCCCTGATATTTGGCCTAAATAATATTTGTACTGTCCTTTCACCAAAAGATATGTACAGTCATTCAACGTACCTCCGGGGCCTTTACTTCCTATGTTTTTCTCTTGTGCGCTCGTAGCGGTACCTGTACCCCGAATATTCTCAGCTAAATAAAACGTACCATATTTCTCTCCCAGAGTAATGCCGGATACAGGAGTCTCATCATAAAAATTAGTTGTTCCGGAGGCTGGATATGGAGATGAGCCATCATCATAAAGCCGGGTTTTCTTCGGTACATTAGCAATTATAACAGGTGTCGTCGGTATTAAACTGAATTGACCGTCAACAGCTTTTATAGAAGATTCCACATGCACCGTGACCTTAGCGAACGCCCTATACATACGGGATAACACGACTAACTTCATATCCGTATTCGTACCATCTTTCTTATAAGCAGTCGGTCCCGAGGACAGGATATTGGCACCCGTGGCGGAACCATCTGCGCTATAAGTGATATCTTTTGTCTTAGCCATTAAATCACCTTCCGTAAGTGTAGCTGGTATACCTCCAGCAGCTACAAACAAATTCGCGGTCTCTTCTGTCGCAGTGGAAGCTTCCCCGTTTACAATAATGTAAAACACACTATCTTCATTCTTAAAACGCATACCTTCTTTTGTCAATTGTATCAACAGTTGGTCATAAGTATCATCACCACCTACAGATTGTATATCATCTTGATTTGCGAAAACAGCCTTCAATAATTCCGTACCATCCGATTTGAATTGCAGTATCCATACGTTATATACAGCCGTTTCTCCCAATTTAAGAATCGCTTTTGCCTTCGTATCAATACCCTTCGTATCGACCTCGATTGTACCCGGAGCCTTTAGCATAAACTGAAACGCACATTCATCTCCATTGCCAGATGATGGCTCTATGATATTCTCATTGTTACATGCGCTGAATAACAGGCATAGCAAACATACTATATTAATTTTCATATCCAATACCTCCTTTTACTCCCCACCAACAGGGCCTGTCGTATTTTTTATCTCCGTGAATTCCAAAATGCCCAATGTAAGCTCCGTTTCCTTAAAATCTCCGAAGAACTTCAAGGTAAATTCAAAGTTATATGACATACTAGGTAAAAAAGTCTTACGAGCGGTAGCGTAAAACGTAAAATCGCCCCATTCCTCAGTTCCATTTCCTTGTCTATCATATTTTACCTTCAATTTGATTGTAAACTGTAATTCCGACCCGCTCAATGGAAGAACGATTTTGGGAGGATCAGAAACATGTGGTTTAGTTATTAATACACTGTTATTGAATTTAGTGAACTCAACCGCATTATTCAGGTTCGCCGTACCTTCCGAGAACCAAGCATTGTCTCCAAGCCGGTAATTTCGGAACCCCGATAGGTTATTCATCGTTATGGATTCCACGGTTAAACCTAATACCGTTACAGGAGATTTATCCGCCGCTTTTACCGATACCGCTACTTGTGAACAAAGCCGCACAAACGGGTTCGTTAAAGTTACCGACATCGTGCTTTGCCCCGCTTTCTGGGGTTGGACGGTTATATCATTCATGAATGTATACATAAAATCCTGCTCATTGTTCACGGCTACTAAATTCCCGCTACTCAGATCCGGGGCATTTGCCGCATTAAAAGAAACGAAACAAAGATTATATACACCACGATACAAGAAGAGGGCCTTACCCGATTGGGCGGCGACTTTACCATCCGCCGCTACCACATAAGTACCTTCCGCCGAAGGGGTAGCCGTAGACATATCGATCGTAGCTCCATTTTCCACCTTGAAAGCGTAAACCTTAATGATCGCTTGCTCCTTCAAGGGAGAAGTAGTGGTCGCTTTAGTTACGTTCGCCTGATAAAGATCGAACTCTAAGGCTACCTTATCGCCTTCCCCTTCTTCCATAATAGATTCCTTTTGGCAACCTGCCAGACTTACCAAAAGCCATACCCCTATAAAACTTAATACATATCTCATATATCCTCCTTTCATATTAAATACCCACACTCGTGTCTTGATCCGTACTACTTTGCCAATCGTATACGGTTACGCCCTCGAATGTACCTTCCATTTTATCAATACGTATTTTGTAGACATAATCCTTACCAGCTTCCCACTTCACTCCCGTACTGGAAGAAGAAGAGATAGAAGAGGTCTCAAACTCACGCTCCACCCCATCCACATTTACAGTCAATCGAAACGACAATACTTGCTCGGTAGCGTTCATCGGTGCCACAAGGCAATACACGTTCGGTTGCGTCAATGAGGTTTCCAGAAGTTGAGAGCCTGTCAGAACGATTTGCGAGCTTCCGGCCAAACCTGTTAAACTACCCATCTCAGCGCCTGTTCCATTCAAGCGCATATTCCCGGTTCCTGTTTGCAGACGTCCGGTGTTACTACGAATCTCTATTTTGGTCAAGGTTAATTTCTCATCACTGGCATTTGTTGATTTGTAAATCTGAAAACTCACCTTTGTCAAGGCATGCTTCAAGGTAAGACTGACGACTTTCGAGGTCTTGGATGCTTTCACCGGATCCGCGTAAAGATAATCAACCTGCTCACCGGCAAATGTATCTGTCGAGCGAATCGAGACCGGAATCGAATATACACCAGAAGAAGAGGTCACCGTAATTGCCGTCCCACTTTCCGAGGTGGGATAATAAGCGTATACATTTGTGTCCGTATCACCTAAAGTTGGAGCGGATGTACAGCCCCATGTTCCATTGGATTGAATGAACTCCGGATTTACCCAAGTACTATTTTTATCCATCAAGTAAAGCCTTACTTTATTCACTGAAGTCGTAGCTCCTTTCGTACTATTCTCGCCAAGTATCGAGACGGATTCCAATTCAAGAGTAGCGCCTTCCTTCGCCACCTCCGGTATCTCATCTGTATGGCAGGCCACCAAGGCAGAACAAATAGCCAATCCCAGCCCCCAATTACATAGATTTCTCATATTCCTCATTCTTTATAGATTTAACACAGTATCAAGTGGCGCTAACGGGGTCTTTAGGGACCTCTGTAGCGGCTTTAAAATCCTCTACTTCCACCTTGTTCAATATCAACTCGTCAGACGATGTGAAGTTGTATACATAGTTTTTCGCCGCAACGAACGAGTAAGACGATTGCGTAAAAGTTTTTTCTTCCTTCGTATTCGAACTTTCATTAGTACAAGATACCTTCAAGGTGAAACTCCATGTACCGGGATATAAGATGCAGACAAAACTATGTTTATCGCTAGCCACGTTTTCGCTTGTACGCAACATATTAATTACTTCCGAACTTGAACCGCCCGTACGAATACCACAAGTAGTTCCACCCGTCAAGGTAGCTGTAACATCTTTATATTTTGTCGTAGAACTTCCGCTGGATTTATAATTGATTGAGATCGTAATCTTTGAGGCTACAGGCATAAAGGTAAAGTTCACTTGATTATTCGTCAGCTTGACATTCGTCGTGCCTTTGGCCTCCAACTTATTACTTTTCCAAAAGTTCTCGTACGGTTTGTCTTGATCCTCCAAAATAGAAGTGAAACCTTTCGGGTATGAAGCGGAGAAGGTAGAAGCGGAAGAAGATGCGGTAACCTTCAATCCCGAACCAGTTGTTGTTGGTACCCAACCATTCGTTTTATCCTTCTTATAATCCACGTTTTTACTTCCATCACTAATTTGTATCTCATCGTCCTCCTCAAAGATCCTTTTATCATAGTTTGTAGCGTCAATCGCCCGGGTAGACGGAGAGGTAGACGCAATCTCGGCTGTCACCACCAAAGGCTGGCTTCCTTCTAAATCCGCCTCCGAGGTACAAGCCGGAAGGAGCAGTAGCAAAAGACTTCCCGCCACGCAGGATGTCCATTTTTGTGTATTATTATTTCGTATCATAAAATCATATCTTTATTAAGCTAAATTTCCACCCGACATAATCTCGTCCGTCCATTTGCCGATAGTGCAACTCTCCGGGATCAGTAAGTCATTATGCAAGGTTAATTTGTATTTGTAATGATAACCGGCTTTTAAGGGGCAATCGGTAAGGGTCACCTTATACGTTACGCCATCGCAAGTCAAAGAGACCGCTAAAGAGGTAGAAGCGTTGATCGACCGTACGATACCGCACCATTCATATTTCCTAGAGGCATCGCTAGGGTAAGGCCGGAACAACGTGATCGATTGTGTTGTTGATACGTTGGTACGCAATCCTGCCGCCTCTAGGGCCACGGCATCATTGGCGATCGTAGTTGTAGCACGGTTGACGGTAAATTCTAAAGTGATCTTTGAGTTGACGTGCTTGAAAGGTTTACCATTCGTATTCGTGAAATTCAACGTACCGTCGCTGCTGGAGACCGGTTCGGTTTCCAGCAGGTTGCTGGCCAAATAATATCCATCCGTATTTTGATACTGCTTAATTCCGTCATAATCCGCCGGAAACTTTGCCGTATAGGTCGCGGCGGGTTCCAAGGTTACCGGCAAGTTTCCTACTACCACCCACGAAGAAGCGTCATACCGATAATTTGACTCTTGAGACACGGTTGAAGCCCCTGCGTTCGTTCGCGTTACCTTAATGTTGTCGCCCGTTAAAAAGGTTCCTCTATCAAAATCATTGTCCGTACTAACCGCCCGAGTAGTTCCGCTCTTAGTAACAGGAGCGATCTCGGCGAGGACTCTCACCGGGGTTCCCCCCGGAGCGGAGAGGCCGGTATCCGTCTCGTTCGTACAGCCGGAAAGCCCCAATACCAAACAAAGGGCTCCCGTCCAAACCAAACCTAGATTCATGTCATTCATATGCATATTTCCTTTCTATTTATATTCATCGTTATCAATAACCGCCCGGCTTGACATCACCATTATCCATATCGCTATCCGTCCACGGCATAATCTCCGTGCTCACCGTGACCGCCCGGTTGGACAAGGTTATTTGTATCTTATGGGTATGCCCTCTTTTCCATACGATTTGTTTGAGAGTAGCGGATAACTCACGATCAGCCGTAGCGCTACCTTTTTGACCTACCACTACGGTTATAGTCATATCCGAGGCCGTAGATAAAGGAGCTACCAAGCCGTAGCCTACCATAGTGGGGGTACCTGTATTACCGCAAAGAACCGCCGTGGTTACTCCCGCCTCCTCTTTGGCCGTGAAAGTAAGCTCACTTGTAGGCGTACCCCCTCCGATCGCACCATCCGCCACGGACATTGTTCCGGAACCGGTCGTGAACAGATTGGTGCCCGCTTTTAACTTAATCTTTTTCACATAATCGTAAGTTGTATTCACCGGACGGCCTGTCGCGGAATGCATCGTGAAACTAAGCCTTGCCAACGCATGTTGCAAATAGATCTCCGGTTGATAAGTACCATCGAAAGAACCGCTTCCCGAAGGGCTTGTATGGCTGGCGGTGATAGTGGTAGCGTCTCCTACCGTATTGGCCGCCGAGCCATACATATAATCGATAGCGTCGCTATCCCACTCTTTTGCGCCATGGAAGGATTGGGTGGCAGGAAGCGTGATAGGTATCGTATGTGCCGTGGTACTCGTAGATTTCGTCAGGGTAGAGCTTGCGGGACTATAAGCATATATCCTCGCCTTTACACTCGACAATTTCACGATAGGACTACCTACCCATTCGTTTCCACCCCCACTCGCCGATTGATAGGTGAAGGTAGACAGACCTGCGTCCGCGCCCGAAGTGCCGACTCCATCATAGGGGGTATATCCATTTTCTTTCGTGACGAAAAGCTTCACTTGATGAATCTTCCCCTCGCCCTCCGTAGTCGCGATACCGCTTACGATGGAACGGGTCTCTACTCCGTTTACGTGAAAAGCGGGTTGGAGAAAGACCTCTGCCGTGTCTTGACCGCTCATGGGATCTTCGGCGGAACAGCCAGCGCATAAAGCCAGCAAACTCAATCCGAGGCCCAGCCCTCCCAATTTCTTGTATGTATCCTGTATCATAGATCGTATGTTTTTTAGATAGTTGTATTCGTATTATCGGACGGTTCATTTAGCCAGCCTACAATATTGAAGCCATCCAATTTGAGGCCGGTTCCGTGGATAGAGATCGTGTATGTATATTTGTAACCGGCCAACCATTCACCTCCGTCGCTGATATCCTGGAGTGTCATTTCCTTGCCATCTACAATGACAGTCAAGTTCGCGGCCGATACGTTTGCGGTTCCCGATGCGAATGGGATGCCATAGTTTATCAACTCGATTCCATCTGTAGATACGGGCACGGTTACACCGGAAGCCACGGTATATTCATAGTTGACAGGGGTAGCCGTATTCGCCCCGGTTAGATTCGTTAGGGTTCCGTTCGCTAAATTCATAGTTGTCGCACCGGTAGCGTTTAACGTGGGGATGGAACGGCTATAAGTTACTTTTGTCAAGTTGCAAGAACCGACATAATCCGTGTTTTTCTTAAATTTCAATACGACTTGGCAGAAAGCATGTTTCATGCCAATGGCGATAGACGACCCTTTAGGGGTACCGGTCGCCGCATGTCCGTTATCGGCTACCGGAAGATCGGTCGTAAATGCATTCGTAGTCGTATTATAGGCTACTCCATACATATAATCAGTTTGGGGGGTGGTGAAATCTAGGGAAGAAGCATCCGTAACCTGCCGGGAATAGCTTATGGCGTTAGCGGGAATCTGAATCGTATAGGTGTAGGGAGAAGATGTCCCTTCTTTCGTGATTCCATTATTGTCGGTAGCTGGAAAATAGGAATAGATTTTGGCTTGCTGCATATTTAGCCAAATCGTTTGACCCTCCGCGCTGGGTTTGAGGCTACCGGATTGAAGCGTGTATTTGCCGTATGTACCTTCGCCATTGGCTCCATAAAAGGTTTCGCCCGCGGTATTATTTACGGCGAACAGGCTGATCGCCTTGATATCAGAGTTGCTCGCGGAAGCCTTAGTAAGCGCTATGCTGGCTATTTGAGGGGATAGAGCCACGGGGGTGTCTGGATCTAGGATTGGCTTGTCTTCGCCGTCTTCGCCGGAACAGGCGAAAAGGGGGAGCGACAAGGTTGCTAATAAGAGGTATCGATACGGTTTCATATTATCGTGAGTTATTTATGAGTTATATTTTGTTTCATTCTGGGGGTGTGGTGGAGACGGGGCACGCCCCGTCTCTACAATAGGGTGTTAGTTCACTACTAGATCATTGTTACCTCCGTCTCCCCATTCCGCTACGGTTACGGAGGTGATGGATAATTCCTTGCCGCTTAGTTTGGCGGTATAGAGGTAATTATTGCCTTTCGCCCATGTCAGGTCACTGCCGGAGGTTCCTAAGGCTACAGGATAATCCGCTCCATCGATCGTGAAGACAGCCTCCACGTTTTGGGAAGCCTTACCGCTTACGGGTAATACCATTATACTGAACTTAGTAGAAGCGGCGGCGGCTTCAGCCTTGCCTCCGGTGGTTGTTCCGGTGATGGTAGAGGAAACTACACCCGCGGCATCAGCGCTTCCGATCTTGACTAATGTATAACCCGAAGGTGTACCGCTACCGTCTGTATCGATAAAACGGGTATAAGTTACCGCGGCCGGTGAAGTACCGTCCGTTATCGTGCCATCCGAGATTTTCATCGTTGGAGTGGTTCCTCCATTATGAAGATCCGCATAGGAGGACTTATTCCTCAATTGTATCTTCGTCAACATACCCGCATTCTTATAGGTCCCATCGTTATAGATACGGAAGCTGACCATGGCAAGGGCATGGTTCATCTCTAATGCCACAGAGCCGTTATGACTGGAATTTCCTGCGGCTTTACCGTTACTGGTGACTGGCTGTTTCGCGGTAGATGTTTCACTTCCCCACATATAATCCACTTCACCGGGAGCGGAGATGATTACGTTCTTATTCGCGTCCTTTTTATCTTCCCACTTATTATTACTGGTATTCCAAACCAGCTCCGCGTTACTTGTTGAAGGGTCGAGGTAGTTATTCGTATTTATTCCGCCCGACTTTCCGGGGAAAACGGATATATCTACAGTAGATGCGGCAGAAATCTTATTAGAAGTCTCACTCGCCTTCAACGCCGTTCCCGCCGAGGTAACCAATGCGCCTTTATCATCGCCTGAAGCGGTTGGTTTATACGCTGGGTAATGCGCGAAGATTGTCGCTGTCTGGGAAGTTAGGTAAATCTTATCGGTGGTACTAGAGTTTGTCCAAGCTCCTGTACTTCCGGTATATATCGCATAATTATTTTTCAAGGTAGATGTATAAGGATCAACATTCGGTGTGGTCGCGCTACCTTGCAGCCCCGCATATACGGCGATACCTCCCGTTAACCCGGTATTAGCGGTTACGGCCGCCTTCGTCAATGTCAC
>OHAQ01001257.1_pt1 | contig 19973 bp, 13 predicted proteins | sample 1577111 | NCBI WGS metagenome assembly OHAQ01 (sample SAMEA3541549, study PRJEB24748) | human gut metagenome | biome: human gut; feature: human-associated habitat; material: faeces | place: China | collected 2012 | reverse complement strand
CTTGATTTGGCAGCCACGGAAATCTATTTGCGTTTTAGAGCCAGACGATTCAGCATGGAAATGAGCGCAAGCATATCCTCGTCATCGAGTTGTTTCATCAGATCAGTTGCTTTGTCAATCAGAGGAAGATTGTGCAGCTCTGAATCGAAGAACTGTTGAGGAGTGACTTCCAGATAGTCACAGATATCCAGAAAGCTCTGCATGGTAGGCAGAGAACGTCCGGAAGTGAGGGACTGGATGTAGCTTTTATTTTTGCCAAGATCCAGACTCATCTGATATTCAGATACATTTTTCTTTAAACGCAGTTCGCTGATGCGTTCTCCAATAAAGTTTTTATCCATACATTTACACCTCTCTTCCACATTTTAAACTATTTACTTACAGCAAATTACGGAATAAAATAGAGATATATTTGAAATATAGTGATTATTCCGTAATATAACCGTAATTTACTAAAATGATACAAAAAAAGAAATTATGGATGATAGAAAATGGATTTTGGGGTATGATGATAGCAAAGGAAGTGGATGTCTGTGCGGATTATAGGAAATGAGCAGGAAATTGAATGGGTGAGCTTTTTTCGTAATCTTCATAATTTGTCCAAAAATAAGCTATATCAATGCTCCATGCTTCGCTGAGTCTGGCTCTGGCACCGAATCCCAGTGAGTAAGAACTGCAATAGAAGCTGGTGTCTGTCTGGAAATCATCGCTCAGTCCGTAACTGGTCTTCTGGAATCCTCCGCTGACAGTCAGCATTTTGACGATATCCCATTCGATACCGGCCAGGTATTCATGGGTTCCGTGTGTCAGGGTTTTCTGGCGGTCGTTGAGCATACCTGCACGTTTGTCATCGAAGAAATGATATTCTACTGAAGCTCTCAGGTTAGGCAGGATTTCATAACCGGCAGCTACACTGAGGTAAGCCGGAATGTCGCTCGGTGTCTGTTCACCGTCTGCATAGGGCTTAAGTACGGATTCCGGTACACCATCCGGCACCAGCAGTTTGTCGGTCTTGTTTTCTATGTTCAGGTTGGTCTTAAATTCATATTTGGCAGCCAGGTTCCATCGTCCCAATTTTGCATCGATGCCGATGATCGGAGTGAGTCCCCATCCGCTCTGGTCGCATTTCAGCTGTAGATCAGCAAGTGTCTTTCCACCATAACTTTCTTTCATTTTTGCGATGAGGTAACCTTCGTAGCCACTTTTCACATAGTTCATGCGTCCTCCGGCAAACACGCTCAGCCAGTCATTGATTTTGTAGCTCAATCCCAGTTGTACACCATAGATGTATTGCTTTCCGTCCATAGCCGTATTGATGTCATACATGGAAGGAGTGACCAGTCCTTGTGACTGCTGGGCAATCAGGCCTGCAGCCATGGCATCAAACATGGGAAGTCCGTTGTCGAAGGATGCTTTTCCTCCTCCGCCCGTGATGGCAAATCCGGCAGAGATTACCCAATTGTCACGTTTGTAAGCACCGTGGAAACTGGGGATAAGCGGAGCTGAAGCTGTTCCTTTATAATATTTCTCGGTGATATTTCCATCTTGAGTCCAAAGCGGAGTACTTGCATGAATTTCACGGGTCTGATAGGCACTCTGTCCTGTCAGTGACAGGTGGAATCCGTCTTTAGGCAGAAAAGCCAGTCCGGCGGGATTGCTGTATACTCCGTCTACATCGATGGAAGCTCCTCGTGCCACCATACGGAGAAAAGCTGCATTCTGATTCGTATTGGTCAAATAGTCTCCTGCAAAAGTTGGATTTGAAACGATCAGTGTCGCTGCACCGATCAGCAAAAATTTCTTTGTTGACATGTAAATCTCTTTAAAATTCGGCTGCAAAGGTAGTTTAAAAGGACATGTGAACCAAATATTTGTTCTTTTATTTCTTACTAATCATTCAAAATGAAATTGTTTTATTTGTAACTATTTGAGGCGAAGTAGCTTTTGAGAATTCTGTTTCGTTTGCTTGCTTTGTTCTCTTTGCAAATATATTGTTAGAATGTGCAAATTTTGTGACAAGCAGTTTATTTTTAAACCTCTATCTTTGCTATTGTATTATTAACCTTGTGTGCTATGGTGTATAACTTACATATTACGACAGATGAAGCAGGCGCCTTGCTGGAGTTGAGTGATTCATTGGCCGATCAGTTGGAAGGATTCGTTGAAGCATTCAATCGCACTATCCATCCGGCAGGAGGCTACAGAATCTATGAAACCATTCATCTGGATGCAGACGGATTTGTACTGGAAGGTATACCTTTTCATACAGGACGTAAAATAGCTCATGCTTTGAGGGGATCGTCATCACTGGCGGTCGTATCAATTACGTTAGGTGAAGATATTTCCCGATTGATCGAACAATATAATAAGGAGTTTGATTTTATCACGGCTTACTGGCTGGATAAGCTTTCAAACTGGGCCCTGGAGCAGCTGATGCGCCTGCTGAAACAGGAACTTCAGGACGAAGTGGCGAAAGACCATCTGAAGATCACCTCTCACTGGGGGCCCGGATATTGTGGCTGGGACTTGAAAGAGCAGGAAAAACTGTTGCCTTTGTCCGGTGCTGACCAGTGGAGAATTACCTTGTCCTCTTCCATGCTGATGCGTCCTGTAAAATCCATGAGTGGAGTTGTCGGCATAGGTGATCAGGTGATTTATAAAGAAAGCGGTTGTGGAGACTGCAGGTTGCCTAATTGCGCTTATCGTTCTTTAAAGTGGTAAAAATGAAGCAGTGTCTATTACATATTGAACCTTTGGGAGTAACTCTTTCTGCCGACAGAGGGACATCTCTTTATGAAGTGCTGAAAAACTGTCATCTGGAATTTCCCTGTGGGGGAAAAGGACTGTGCGGTAACTGTAAGGTACGGATTCTTTCCGGACAGGTAGAGAAAACGGAAGTTCACAGGGCATTCCTCGAACGGAAACATTTGTCCTCGGAATGGTGTCTGGCCTGTCTGACGGTGCTGACGGAAGACCTGACCATCGAAATACCTGAGGGGGCGATGGACATACAGACGGATGAGTCTGAGATTACAGGAAACGGCGGGAAAGAGGAATATGCCGTTGCTGTGGATGTCGGATCCACAACGGTCGTTTCCCAGCTGGTGGCGTTGCATACGGGAAAGGTACTTGCAACCTGCAGCGGAATCAATCCTCAGACAACCTACGGAGCAGATATCATATCCCGTATTGCCTTTGCGGTGTCGGATAAGCATCAGGCCGCTCTTCTGCGTGATTTGTTGCGTGAAGAGATCGGAAAACAGATTGCTCAGATGCTCCGTGAATGTCCCGGTTGTATTCCATCCCGGATCCGGCTGGTTGGCAATACGGTTATGCACCATTTATTCGCAGGCTATGATGTCCGTCCCTTGTCCGCAGCACCTTTTCAGTCACCGCTGAATGACGGATACAGGTACTTGCCTCCTGAATTAGGATGGGATCTGCCGAATCGTTGTTCCGTCGAGTTTCTTCCCAACATCAGTCATTTCATCGGAAGCGATATTCTGGCGGGAATCAAAGCCTGCGGTATGGCTGACTCTGATGAATATGTCCTGCTGATCGATCTGGGAACCAATGGAGAGATGGTTGCAGGCAACCGGCAAAAACTGTGGTGTACTTCTACTGCTGCAGGGCCGGCTTTTGAAGGTATTAATATTTCGTGTGGGATGCGGGCTTCCGACGGGGCCATAAGCGGAGTGGAGTTTGAAGATGGAAAGTTTGTGGTGACTACCATCGGAGGAGAACCCCCCAAAGGCTTGTGTGGAAGCGGACTGGTTGAGGCCGTTGATTGTTTGTTGCAGCAGGGTTTCATTGATTTTACAGGGATGACAACCGATGAAAATACAGGAGATTTTCAGCTGGCGGACGGAGTGTTCCTGACTTTGGCCGATATTCGTGAGTTCCAACTGGCCAAGGCTGCCATCGCAACAGGCATTTCCTTCTTGCTGAAATACAGTGGAATCCGGATGGAAGATCTGACCCGTGTGTATGTAACGGGAGGACTGGGCAACCACCTGAATGTAGATAAAATCAAACGTCTGGGGCTTTTGTCTCAGGTTCCGTCTGACCGGTTTCAGGTCTTGCCCAATGCAGCCCTTTGGGGATGCAAACTTTCTTTGGCCGGACAGGACACTGCCGGCTGGAAAGATATTTTGCAGCGTCTGGTCTATTGTCCGCTTGAAACAGCAACGGAATTTCAGGACCTCTATTGTGAACATTTATTTTTTCCTTATGAATAATTTTAAAGATAACAGGATATGAAAATGAAGAAACATTTAATTTTGAGCATGCTGTTGCTGGGGTTTGCAGGCATGCTGGAAGCGGAGAATGTGCAGCGTACCCTGCCGGATGTCGTTGAGGGAGTCCGTGACGAGGTGATTTCCCTGAACGGAGAGTGGCAGTTTCAGTATGCTCCGGGAGAGAAATGGGAACGCGTGACGGTTCCGGGGGAACTGGCCATGCAGGGATATGGCATTGAGCATGATAAACCGGTTTTGTATAAGAAGACGGTTCTTGTTCCGGCTGACTATCGGGGCAAGCAGGTGATTTTACGCTTTGACGGAGTTTATTCGTATGCACGTCTGTGGGTCAACGGCAAGCAGGCTGCCGAACATGCCGGAGGATTTACCCGCTGGGAAACGGATATCACCTCTTTGATCCGCATCGGAAAGAAAAACGAAATCCGTCTGGAAGTAACCGACCGGCTGAATGACATATCTTATGCTTCAGGATACGCCCATCATCCTATCGGAGGAATCTTGAGAGGTGTTTCCCTCTATGCGCTTCCGGAAAGCAACATGCGGGATTTCTTTGTTGAGACCTTGCTGGATGATGCTTATCAGGATGCTGATCTGCGCATTGTTTATTCCATGTCTGCTTCTGCCAAGGTTTCATTTACCTTAAAGGAGAAGAAAAGCGGCCGGGTTTGCCTGGAGTCCGGTGTTCTGGCCTGTCAGCAGGGAGACAATGAACATCGTTTCAGAATCAGCCGTCCGGAGTTGTGGGATGCTGAACATCCGAACCTTTATGTCTTGCAGGTGAATGTCCAGTCGGCTGACGGCGGATATTCGTTTGAACGTGAAATCGGTTTCCGGAAGATTGAAGTGAAAGGTGACCGCATGCTGGTCAATGGCAAGCAGGTGAAGCTGCGTGGAGCCTGCCGTCATGACATTCATCCTACGTTGGGGCGTACTTCTACTCCGGAACTGGACAGTCTGGATGCAGTGCTGTTCAAGCGTGCCAATATGAATTTTGTCCGGACTTCTCATTATCCTCCCACAGAAAGTTTCCTGAAATATTGTGACCGGGAAGGTATTTATGTAGAATGTGAAACGGCGGTTTGTTTTGTGGATACTTACCGTCAGAAGAATTATGCTCCCGGAAAGAGTCAGGATGATCCGGAAGCTACTGCCCAGTATCTGGGTCAGCTGGAAGAGATGGTCGCTACTTCCCGTTCTCATGCTTCCGTGCTTTTCTGGTCGATCGGTAACGAATCCGTTTATGGAAAGAACTTCCAGCTGTCGTATGACTGGCTGAAGAATGAAGACAAGACCCGTCCGGTGATATTCAGTTACCCGGGACTGGTGGAAAAAGGAAAAACAGCATTCGACCTGTTAAGCATGCACTATCCCGGCTGCGACGGTACATTGTCCCAGTTTAATGTTTCTACCCGTGGTTTCCAGGGAGAAGGAAAACCGGCTCTGTTTGATGAGTGGGCGCATGTTCCTTGCTACACGTATACGACCTTGCAGGATGATCCCAATATCCGGGGATTCTGGGCAATCTCTCTGGATAAAATGTGGAGTAATCTGTTTAAGGCGCCGGGTGGCCTGGGAGGAGCTATCTGGTGTTATTCCGATGAAACATTTATGCTGCCTGTTCCGAAGAAAGGAACCTCTTACTGGATTGAGTTTGCCTATACCAAGAAGCCGAAAGACTTTAACGGCAACTGTGTCGGTTACGGTGAATGGGGAATCGTAGATGTATGGCGGAGAGAAAAGCCCGAGTTCTGGGGAACCAAGAAGGCATATTCTCCTGTCCGTGTGCTGAAGACTCAGGTGGGAGATGTTACCAGAAATACTCCGATACTGCTGCCGGTCTTTAACCGTTTTGACCATACGAATCTCAATGAGCTTACGGCTAAGGCCACTTACAAGGGACAGACTTTTGACGTAACTCTTCCTGATCTGAATCCGCATGACAAAGGTGTGTTGAGCGTGCCGGCTCAGGCCTGGGAAAATGGAAACAGCTTCCTGCTCGAATTCTTTGATGCAGAAGGGCGACTGATTGATGCGGAAGAAATAGCCATAGGAAATCCGGTCCGGCCGGAATATCTGAATGCTTCCGGCAATTTGAAGCTGATGGTTGAGGATACGGACGGATATCTGAAGTTAAAAGGAAAAGGTTTTGAAATTCCTTTTAACAAGTCTACCGGACTGATGGAAAATGTAACTTCACATGGAGAAATTGTCATCCGGAAAGGTCCGTTCCTGAACCTGGATTTGAATGTGAACCACCTGACCGGAGCAGAGGTCCGTGACAAAGCCCGAAACTACATTGTTGCTGACAAGGACTGGAAGAAGAAGGATTTTCGTTACGCGCTGAAAGGCTCGGAATGCCATGTCTTCCTTTCCGGAAACTATTTGGGTGTTGATCTGGAACTTCAGATGACAGTGGAGGCTGACGGAACAGTGACATTCAACTATCAGACTCAGGGAGAACCGAACGGCTGGCTGAGAGAGGCCGGATTGAAGTTCTATCTGACGGATAATTTTGCAGAACTGGAATGGAAACGTGACGGGTACTGGTCTTATTACCCGGAAGATAATTTTGCCGGAAATGCAGGACAGACTCCTTTATATAATAAGAAAAAAGTGGAATATGGGGAAGATCCGCAACAGCCCTGGAATATGGACACCTATAATTATTACTATTTCTCAGACAAGGGAGCCATCTGTCAGCGTCCGTTGACGAATAAGGCAAAGGGAATGAAAGAGAACATTTATGAGTATCAGCTGAAAACTGCGGATAATCATTTGCTGACCGTTCTGTCGCGTGAAGGCAGTCTGGGATGCAGAATGAACAAGATGTCGGACGACCAGCTGATCCTTTATGTCAATAATCGCTGGGACTACCCTGAAATAGCCTGGGGTGATTATTGCAAGGAACTGGAGGTAACTCCGGTTTCCGGACTGATCAAAATACGTTTATGAAACCTTTTCTCAGGTAGATTTTCTGAGGTAATATTTGTTTGGCAAGTCTGATTGATCAGACTTTGAATGAATCCTCTGTTCCGGCTTTCCGTTGTGAAGGCTGGGGCGGGGGATTTCCTTTTTCAGCAGATCAGGCTAAAGAAGAAAGTTGTTATTATAAAATTTAATATTTTCTATTGTTTATTTGAATTTTTTCTATAGCTTTGTGGTAACCTTTATTTAGATAACTATTAATCATTGTTATTAATATAATTTTAATATTATGAAACTAAGAAATGTAAATTACCGAGGCAGACTGGCAATTTTGACGGGTGCATTCTGTTGTACATCCTTGCCAATGGCTGCACTTCCGACTTCTGTTGAAGCCGCCTCTCCCAATGAGATTACCCAGCAGACGATGAAGGTAAAAGGTTTGGTTCTGGACGCATCGACTGGTGAACCTGTGATTGGTGCCAATGTCATTGTGAAGGGAACGACTAATGGGGTGATTACAGACCTGGATGGTGTGTATGAACTGAATGCACCGGCAGGTGCTGTCCTGCAGATTTCATTTGTCGGCTATAAGACCATTGAAGTGAAGGCTGAACCCAACATGAAGGTAAACCTGAAGGAAGACACCGAAACGCTGGATGAAGTTGTAGTTGTCGGTTACGGTACTCAGCGCCGTGAAAGTCTGACCGGTTCTTTACAGACAGTCAAGGAAAATAAACTGAAGGATGTTACTACGGCCAATGTGGAAAACATGTTGAACGGTAAAGTTTCCGGAGTTTTCGTTGCTCCGGGTTCCGGTCAGCCGGGTTCAAGCGGTGCCGTGATGGTTCGTGGTAAGGCATCTATCAACGGTAGTTCATCTCCGTTGTGGGTAATCGACGGTGTAATTGTCGGTGATGGAGCCGGACAGTTGAATCCTGCCGATATCGAAACCATGACCATCCTGAAAGATGCTGCATCTACAGCTATTTATGGTTCTCAGGGAGCCAACGGTGTTATCCTGGTAACAACCAAGAGCGGCAAGAGCGGTAAGATGACTATCAATGTATCAGCCAAGGCCGGTGTCAGCAGATTGAACAATGGAAAACTGGAAATGATGGACGGTGCTGAATTGTATGATTACTATAAGTCATTCAGCAATGCTGACCAGATCAATTTTCCACGCTGGAATGAAGACTTGCGCAATGCCAATTTTGACTGGTGGGATCTGGCGACTCAAAGCGGCGTGACTCAGGAATATAATGTCTCTCTTTCCGGAGGCGGTGAAAAAATCAATTCTTATTTCTCTATGGGTTACTATGACGAAGAAGGTGCAGTGAAAGGATATGATCTGCAGCGTTACAACTTCCGTTATCGTACCAATTACAAACCTTTCTCCTGGTTGACCATCAAACCTTCTGTTGCCGGTGCAATGCGTAATACGCATGATGCCCAGTATTCTGTAACAGCCATGTACTCTATGTTCCCGTGGGACAGTCCGTATGATGAAAACGGCAATCTGGTTCCCGACCGTTACAGCGGATGGGTGAACAGCCAGTCAACCAACTACTTGAACGACCTGAGCTATGGTAACCATACAGACTACAAGACCTATGAGTTCAGTGGAAACTTTGATTTTGATATCCGGATTACGGACTGGCTGACTTTTAACTCTGTCAATAATTTCCGCTGGACCGGTTATTACTATAATTCTTATTCTGATCCCCGATGCGAGGGAGCTTCTGGTGTAAACGGACGTTTGGAGGAATATCAGAGCAATACCGTACGCCGTTATACCAACCAGATTCTGCGTTTCAACAAAATGTGGGATAAACATTCATTGAATGCCTTGCTGGCGTATGAATTCAATGACTATCAGGGCAAGGCTATTTCAGCTACCGGTACCGGTTTTGTACCCGGATTTGAGGTACTTGATGTTACAGCGATTCCTGAAGATGTAGGCGGAAGCCTGAGCGAATGGGCTATGCAGTCTTATCTCTTCAAGGCAATTTATTCTTATGACAACCGTTATCTGGGTGAAGTTTCTTTCCGTCGGGATGGTGCTTCCAATTTCGGTGATGAAAACAAATATGGTAACTTCTTCTCTGTCAGTGCCGGATGGAATATCAACCGTGAAAAATGGTTCAAGGCTGATTGGGTGAACAACCTGAAATTACGTGCTTCCTATGGTACGGTAGGTAACCGTCCAAGTTCACTTTATCCGCAGTATGACCTTTATTCTATCTCTGCAAAGTATAACGGAACTTCCGCTGCTTTGATCAGTCAGATCGGTAACAAGGAACTTACCTGGGAAAAGACTTATACGACGGGTGTCGGTTTAGATGCATCTATGTTCCATGAACGTTTCCGCTTCTCATTCGATTATTACTACAAGTATACTTCCAATATTCTGTTTGCTGTACCTGTATCCGGTCTTACCGGTGTAACTTCCCGCTGGAAGAATGTGGGTGAAATGGAAAACCAGGGTATTGAACTGACTGTCGGTGGCGATATCATCCGTACCAAAGACTGGAACTGGAGTGTAGAAATGAACCTGGGGCATAACAGAAACCGTATCAAGGAACTGTATGGAAACAATACGGAAATCATTCGTAGCGGTGGTATCGGTATCGCCGGTGAAGCCGACAAGATTCTGAAAAAAGACTATGACAGCGACAGCTTCTACATGGTAGAATGGGCAGGTGTCAATCCTGAAACGGGAGCTCCGCAATGGTACAAGCATACCAAAGATGAAAATGGAAATATCACCGGACGTGAAATCACTGAAAATTATGCAGAAGCAGATCAGGTGATCTGTGATGCTTCCACTCCGAAACTGTTTGGTGGATTCAATACAACTCTTGCATGGAAAAACATTGATCTGACAGCTGTATTCGGTTACTCCATCGGTGGCAAGATCTATAACTATTCTCGTCAGGAATACGATTCTGATGGTGCCTATACAGACCGTAACCAGATGAAACTGATGGACGGATGGACCCGTTGGGAAAAGCCGGGTGACATTGCTACGCATCCTGTTGCTTCCTACAATAACTCATCCAACTCCAATAAAGCTTCTACCCGTTATCTGGAAGATGGTGACTATCTGAAGCTGCGTTCACTGACTATCGGTTACAACCTGAAGTTGCCGAAATACTACATTCAGAATATGCGTATCTTCTTTACCGGTGAAAACCTGTTCTGCGTAACCGGATATTCTGGTGTGGATCCTGAAATTCCGGCCAGTGGAGGTTCTGTAATCGGTTCTACCGGTCCGAGTGTTTATCCCTCTACCCGCAAGTACATGTTTGGTATTAACTTAACCTTTTAATTAGCTGATTCGTATGAAAAAGATTATATCAACCTCTTTGTTGGTGACCGCCTGTCTGTGCGGAACATTGACATCATGTGACATTGAACGCCTGCCCAAAGGCAGCATGTCTGCAGAACAGATTACGAATGATCCTTTGGCTTCCCTGGACGGTCTGGTGGATGGTGCTTATGCCCAGTTGAAAGACTGGTCAGATCCGATGCACCGTCTCGGCGAATATGCTGGTGATAATATGATGATCCGTGGTGCATCTACCGATGCATTTTATGAATTCATAACCTTCTCCCGTACTCCGAACAACTACCGTCTTCAGAACTTCTGGGATTATGGCTATAAGGCCATTGCCCAGGCTTCAAATATCATCAAGATGATTGAAGAAGGACAGGATCCGGAAATTGACAGTAAGCTGGGCGAATGTTATTACATCCGTGGTATGATGTACTTCTACCTGTGCCGTGCGTTCGGCCGTCCGTATTATCAGGCTCCTGACAAGAATCTGGGTGTGCCTATCGTCAATGGTACTCCGGATGATATGGACAATCTTCAGTTGCCCGACCGTTCGACTGTGAAGGAAGTTTATGAACAGGCCATCAGTGACCTGAAGAAGGCAGAAGCCATGATTACAGAGAACAAGGGATCGGCATACGCATCCAAGGAAGCTGCACAGGCCATGCTTTCCAGAGTTTACCTGTATATGAGTGGAACTTACAGCAATCCGAATGCGGAATATGCTCAGCTGGCCGTTGATTATGCCACTAAGGTGATTGAATCCGGTCAGTATGAACTGCTGGGACACGATGAATTCATGACTTATAATACGATTGTTCCTGAAAATAATAAGGAATCCATTTTCGTAGTGAAGCGTGTGGCTTCCGAGTTCTCCGGATATGACCATTATTACGGTATCGGCGGTATGTATGGTGTTGTCGGAGGTATGGGTTGGGGCGAAATGTATGCCAGTGCCAAGTATCTCGACCTGCTGAATGAGACAGGACGTAACGACTGGCGTCCGGACAGCAAAAAGATTGTAGATGCACGTGCCAACTTCATTGCTCCGCAGTATGTACAGGATGATAACGGAAATTATACGAATGTGTTCCGTTTCATCAAGAATGTATATGATACCAGTGGCAATGTGATCAACTTCAACTACGTGCAGGCTAAGCTGAACCAGAACGGAGGCAATTATACTTGTACAGAAACCATTGACGGTGTGGACAAGACTTATGCGATGACTCCGGTGGATGCTTCCCAACAGATCTATTCCATCCAGTATTCCGACGGACAGACCTATACTGGTGTCATTGATTATCAGATGTCATTGAACCGTGTATATCCGATGTTCTACATTACGAAGTGTTCTTACGAAGGTGAAGAATCTCACCTGCATTCACCGATTATTTCCCGATTGGGTGAGATTTACCTGAACCGTGCTGAAGCATATGCCAAACTGGGTAATTACGGTGCTGCCCTGACTGACCTGAATACCATTCGTGAACGCTCTATTCCGGGTGCCGGATATGCTTCTCTGGATGCTAATAATGCTCCTGAACTTATCGACAAGGAACGTCAGCTTGAATTGGCTTATCAGGCAGAGCGAAGCTATGACGTATTCCGTAACGGTGAACCGTTGACCCGTCATTATCCGGGTCCGCACAATGCAATGGAAGATGTTCCGGCTACGGATTATCGTGTAACTTATTACATTCCGCAAAGTGCGATCAATGCATATCCGAGCGGATGTACGCTGACACAGAATCCGACCAGCGATGCAGGTGTGATTCTGAATTAACAGGCTTTTCTGGATAAATAATAAAGTTTGTCTTGAGAGGGATTACAGAGAATCGGCTGTGAAGCCGTGACTGTAATCCCTCTTTTTTATGGAACAAGGCATAGTCAATCGACTGCACGATGTCCTCGCAATTGACTGGTCAATGCAAAAGCAACGACCGCACGATTGCCCTCAAACGACTGCACGATTGGACCGCAACGACCGCACGTTTGGGCTTCAACGACCGCACGATTCAGCTGCAACGGGCATTACAGTTTTTGAGCGTATTCACTGGGGGTATAGCCGGTTACCTGCTTGAACTGATGATTGAAATGGGAGAGACTGTTGTAGCCGCAGTCGTATGCCACCTGGCTGATATTGATGTTTTTGTTGATCAGCAGTTTGGTTGCGTATGAGATTCTCAGTTCCGTGAGGTATTCAAACATTCTTTTCCCGGTATGTTTTTTATAGTATCTGCAAAGTGCACTTGGATTCATACCGACATTACAGGCAATGTCTTCCAGGGCGATATTGTTCTGGTAGTTCTTGTTGATAAACAGATGCACCTTGTTGATAATCGGATCTTCTGTCGAATCACTGTTGATATAGTTCTCTGTTGTCAGGGTTGCATGATTGCATTCGGAACTTAGCCTGTAGAGTAAAGTATAAAGTCCTTCGATCTTTTCAAATCCTTCTTTGGTAACCAGGGAGCGGAACAGTTCTTTTAAAGCCTCAATGCTGCCGCCGGTAAAGAAGACCCCTTTCTGGGATTTCTTCAGGAGGGAATAAATATTCTCCAGTTCGGGAATGTCGTGTAAGCTGGCGGGAAAGATCCGGTCATCAAACTGGGTATAGACAGACCGTGAAACCAGTCCGGAGTTCTGGTAGTATTCGTCTGCGCTGAGCCACAGATGGGGGAGATTCTTTCCGATCAGCATGAAGTCGCCCGGAGAAAGATCCTGGATGGAATCGCCTACGAAGCTGAGTCCTTTGCCTTCCTCTATCAGAATCAGTTCATATTCCGGATGGATATGTAAAGGTGCGGCAAAGTAGGGATTCGTGTACGAAACCACAGAAAATGAAGTTCCTTTTCTCTTCTCTACTTTTTCGAAGGTAGCTTCCATCTGATGTAAGGAGTTTGTTTTCATCTTTTTGTTCAGGCAAATAAATCACACAACCATGCAAATATACTATAAAACGATTTAAAAAGCAACGTGTAAATTTGTCAGCAGTAAAAAACTAATACGATTATGAAACATAGAGAACGGGTTATCAGAGCTTTAAATCATGAAGAAACGGACAGGCCTCCTTTTCAGGCCACATTTACTCCGGAATTTGCAGATCGTTTACGCGAAGTCTTTCATCTTCCCAGACAGTTTTCGGAACCACACCACAGAGACTGGTACGGATATGAGCTGGAGAAGCTGACAGGACAGGATTTGCTTCAGGCCAGTGTCGGATGGTCTGCCAACTATTACTTGAAGCAGGAGCCTTACACGGACGAATGGGGTGTCGAATGGAAGATTGATCCTTATGAAACTCCGTTTGGCATCGGACATTATACGAACATTGCCCGGAATCCTTTGCGTGATAATGATGAACTGGCAATGGCTTATAAGGCACCCGATCCTCACCGGCCGGAGCTTTATAAGAATGTGGAGCGTCTGGTGAAGGAATATGGCGATGAATATTATATTATCGGGCGTATTCACTGTACCATCTTTGAGTCTGCATGGGCTTTGAGAGGACTTGATACACTGATGACCGATTTTTATATCAATCCGGATCTGACCAATCACCTGCTGGATGAGACCGGAGGCTTCCATAAGGAAGTGGCTAAGAAGATGGCACAGATAGGCGTTGACATGATCTGGCTGGGTGATGACATGGGAGCACAGGATTCACTGATGATTGATCCGGAACTGTGGCGCGAGTTTTTCAAGGGCAGAATGGCCGATATCATCCGCACGGTGAAAGAAATTAAGCCGGATATCAAGGTGGCTTATCATACGGACGGCTGTAATTACGACATTATTCCCGATCTGATCGAAATCGGTCTGGATGTATTGAATCCTATCCAGACGGAATGTATGAATCCGGAGATCCTGCAGGAAAAATATGGAGATCAGCTTTGCTTCTTCGGGGGAGTGGCGGTTCAGTCAACCTTGCCCATGGGAACTCCTGAACAGATAGAAAAGGAATATGCATGGCTGAAAAACTCTGTCGGAAAGGGAGGAGGATGGATTTGTGCTCCGACTCACCATGTGCAGCTGGATACTCCGATGGAGAATTTCTTCCATTTGCTGAAAACTGTAGGAACCATCGGTTAATGCAAAGACAGATTCAGACAAGAGCGGGAAACTGCCGTAAAAAGGATTGGTTATACTGAAAAAGCATTCTGTGTATGAGATTGAAAAAGATACTGTTGTTGGGAGGTCTGTTAAGTCTGCCCCTGACTTCCTGGTCGCAAGACAAGAAATGGGTGGAAGTGGCTTATGACGACTGTGGCGAGAAAGGAAAACAGCCTCATCTGGTTTTGGGGGAAAATTATGAAATGCCGGCTGAACTGTCGGGCAGCACGGCCCAGCGTTCCTGCAATTTCGGCGGGAAGGTGATCTATGCATTCGATAAGATGGATATTCATGCCGACTATCGGATGGAAGTGACTTTTCTGGCCGACAGTGAACGGATCATAGAAATTGTCGCCGATGGAAATCCAGTCTGTGAGTCTATCCATCTTCCGGCGGGAGAGGTAGTAAAGAAAACAATCGATTTGCCCCGTCACTCGTTTGCCTACGGTCAGTTCGTGATGGTGGTGAATCCCGCCAAGGGACCTAATGCCATTATTTCCGAGATCCGGATTTTATCTTCCGATCCGGGACAGCTGGCTGCCGTGTCTGAAGAGTCACGCGAGGCATTGAAGTCGGTTCAGGCTTATGTGGTAGACACTCAGGTGGATGCGGAACAGGTGTTGCCGACCTATGTCCCGGTACCGGTTTCCGTGAAGGATGTCTACCGGAATCAGCTTTCCCTCAATGGGGAGTGGCTGTTCTCAGAACAGGCGGAAGGAGAAGACTGGCATCGCATTATGGTACCGGGAGAATGGTGCATGCAGGGCTTTAAGGTGGATTCAGCTGCATTTGCCCGTTATCAGAAAAACTTTGAAGTACCGCAGGACTGGAAAGGCAAGCAGGTCATCCTTCGTTTTGACGGAGTTCATAGTGAATATAAGGTGTTTGTCAACCACCGTCAGGTAGGTTCCCATCTGGGAGGAATGACACCGTATGAAGTAAACATTACGGATGCCTTGCAGGATGGAACGAATGTCCTGTCTCTTCAGGTGCGGAGTGAATCGCTGGCCGATATGCTGGGAAGCCTTACCCAATATGCCGCTCATCAGCTGGGAGGTATCACCCGTAAGGTTACTCTGTTCGCTGTTCCTGACATTCATCTCTCGGATCTGCGTATTCAGACAGACCTGGACGAGAACTATCGGGATGCACGTCTGAAACTTTATGTAGCGGTGAGAAACGACTCCGACCGTCCGTCCCGGAAAGTATCTTTGAAGGCCGTTTTGGACAAGCATGAGGCATCCGGTTCCCTGAACTTGCCGGAAATCGCTCCGGGAGAAACCTGGAAGGGATGGCTGGAGATGGACGTGAAGTCACCTTTGCTGTGGGACAATGAGCATCCCAACCTGTACCGGCTTCATCTGGATTTGTATGAAGGAGAAAATTCCATAGCACAGATTGAGAAGAAATTCGGCTTCCGTGAAGTGGAGGTGCGGGGAAACCGTCTGCTGGTCAACGGCCGTCCTGTCAAGTTGAGAGGAGTCTGCCGTCATGAGGCTCATCCTCTTTACGGACGTTCTCTGACCGATGAGGAATGGAAGACCGATGCAGAACTGTATCGGGCTGCCAACTGTAACTTCATCCGAACCTCTCATTATCCTCCGGCAGAAGAGTTCATTGAATATTGCGATGAACTGGGGCTGTTTGTCGAACTGGAAGCACCTGTATGCTGGATCGGTCATCATGCCAATGAGAACTGGCAGAAGCTGAATTATAAGGATGAAAAATATTATGACTATGTTCTGCAGGCTGATATGGAAACTGTACATTTCTACCGGAACCATCCTTCAGTCATTTTCTGGTCGATGGCCAACGAATCCTATTGGAACAAAGGATTTGCACAGGTTGCCGAATACATGAAGAAAGCGGATACGACCCGTCCGTTTGCTTTCCATGATCAGGCCTATGGCGGTTTCAACAATCAGGGCAGTACGGCTCCGATAGCCAACATTCATTATCCCGGACCGGGAGGATATCAGGAAGCGGCCAAAAGTGACCGTCCGATGACGTACGGAGAATACTGCCATCTGAACGTCTATAACCGCAGTGAACTGGTGACTGATCCCGGTATCCGCAGTGACTGGGCCCTGGCACTGGCTCCGATGTGGGAGAACATGTATGCAACAGATGGTGTTCTCGGCGGTTCAATCTGGTCGGGTATTGATGACATTTTCCAGTTGCCGGACGGAAATGCTGTGGGATACGGTGCCTGGGGACCTGTGGACGGATGGCGCCGTCCGAAGCCTGAGTACTGGGACATGAAAAAGATCTATAGTCCGGTCAAGTTACATACCGAAGCCCTGGAACCCGCCCGGAAACTGGTGATTGATGTGGAAAACCGCTATACTTATACGAACCTGAACGAGCTGAAGATCCGTTGGACTTACGGAAAGGAAAGCGGAATGTCTGTACTTGATGTAGCCCCTCAGGGCCGTGGACAACTGGTGGTAGAGGTCAGTGATCCTTCTGCTTCCAATCAGCTGAGCCTGGAATTTGTCGACCCCAGAGGATTTGTGGCCGATGAGTACCTGATTCCGGTGGGTGAGCAGAAGCAGAATCAGGTGGAAGCACCTGCCAGACAACGTACGAAGGTGAAACAGGATAAATCCCGCATTCGCATATACGGAAAGAACTTCACCTGTCTGGTAGACCGTTCTACCGGAATGATCCTTTCCGTGGAGAAAGACAACAGACAGATACTATCCGGAGGTCCGTGGCTGATGGCGCTTCCTCTGACAGGCGGAGGATGCTATCCGAACCATAATGCCGAGACTCCGGTATTCAATGATTTGTGCAAAGGATGGAAAGTAACCGGTGTGGAAGTTTCGGAAGAAGGACAGGACGTCCGTCTGAAAGTCAGTGGATCGTATGACGGTTTCGACGGACAGTATGAAATGATATGCAATGCGAACGGAGAGATCCGGGTTGATTATCAGTTTACGGTTCGTACGGCTGTCAATCCGAGACAATGGGGAATGGTCTTTGAGACCCCTGCCGGATTTGAAGAAACCTTCTGGCGCAGAAAGGGACTCTGGAGCGTCTATCCGGCAGATCATATCAGCCGTCCGTCCGGTACGGCAAAGAGCTTTTATCCGGAAGTACCTGCCGTACAGAATCCCCGTATCAAACCGGCCTGGGCATGGAGCAAGGACTTCAACCAGCTGGGAAGCAACGATTTCCGTTCTACCCGTAGAAACATCTGGTATGCAGGATTGCAGGATGTGGAAGGACAGTCCCGGGTAACGGTTGTTTCTGACGGCCGGCAGCACTGGCGTTCCTGGAAAGAAGGAGAGAAGACCTGCTTCCTGGTGGCAGACTTTGTGACGGCAGGCGACGAAATGTTTTTAGGCAGCCATTATGCGCCTTACCGGAAACCGCTTAAGGTGGGAGACGTGATCAGTGGCAGCATTATTTTGCGTGTAAGATAAGAGCAGATTATGAACACATTCTCCGTTTTAGACAGTGTCATCTTCATTGTTTATGTACTCCTGATCGTGGTAATAGGCCTTTGGTGTTCCCGTACCCGTAAAGGAGGCGTAAAAGACTCGAAGGAATATTTCCTGGCAGGGAATACATTGCCCTGGTGGGCGATCGGAGCTTCCGTCATAGCGTCCAATATATCGGCAGAGCAGTTTATCGGCATGTCCGGATCCGGCTTTGCCATCGGACTGGGAATCGCTTCCTATGAGTTCGTAGCTGCCGCTTCCCTGATTGTGGTTGCCGTATTTTTTCTGCCTATCTTCCTGAAGACGAAAATTTATACGATGCCTCAGTTTCTGGAAATCCGTTATGGAAAACCAGTCAAGACTCTCATGGCATTCTTCTGGCTGCTGGTTTTTATTTTTGTCAATCTGACCTCCATCCTTTATCTGGGAGCCCTGGCCATTCATAAAGTGGTCGACATACCGGTCGGATTCAGTATTGTCTGTCTGGCTGTCTTTGCCGGAGTATTGTTTACCGCTTTCATTTCTACGCCAATTTTATATATTCCATTATCAAAAGTTGCTGAGCCAAAGCCCGTCATACTTCTTATCAAAAAAATACCTCCCCAAACCTAATTAAGATTATTAATCAGCCCATGTTGCTGTGAAAACTTTTGTAGCAGGGCCAGTCATATAAATTCGATTATTATCAGCCCACTGTATTGTTAAAATACCGCCATCTAATTCAATTTGAGCTGTTCTCTGTGTACGTTTATTTAATACACAAGCTACTAATGTAGCGCAAGAACCAGTACCACAAGCCCAAGTAATACCTGCACCACGTTCCCAAACACGCATACGAACATATTTATCATTTTTTACTTCTACAAATTCTGTATTTGTTTTCTTAGGAAATACTGGATTAGTTTCAAATTTTGGACCAATTTTTTCAAGTTCTACACTATTAATATCACCAACAAAAACGATACAATGAGGATTTCCCATAGATACGCAAGTCATTTTATAAGTTTGACCATCTACGGTGATATCTTCATTTACTACTTGATTATTGCCAAAGCCAGATACTGGAATTTTATCGCCTTCTAAAATAGGTTCACCCATATCTACATGAACAGTGCCATCTTCCATAATTTCAGGAACGATTATACCAGCACCAGTTTCTACAGTGAATTTATTTTTATCTGTAAGATTAGCTTCTTTTACACATTTGGCAAAGCAACGTATACCATTGCCACACATTTCAGCTTCACTGCCATCACTATTGATGATTTGCATACGAAAATCTGCTATTTTAGATGGCAAAATAAATATAACACCATCGGCACCTACACCAAAATGACGATCACAAATTTTTTCTGCATTTGCAATTATTTCACTGATATCTTCATTATTGAAAGCATTTACTAATACAAAATCATTTCCACAAGCTTGCCATTTAGAAAAATTAAATTCCATGATAAAATCCTCCTTAAACACATTATTAAAACAATGTATTTATTTTTACAAATTTAAAATCTATTCAGGCTCATTATAGATAATAACTAAATTATTATATTATAACTATAACTAATATTAATTCGCTATTAAATATCAACAATCCTGCTCATATTATTATAATTATTCATCTTTTTAAAGAAAATACTAATTAATGACAAAAAACTTAGCAAAAACTGCTCAATTAATAATTTATCAAATAAAAATACCTATGATATAATATTTTAGATATTAATTTCTTAAACTAAGAAATTAACGAAAGGAATGAATTAAACTATGAGCTTAGATGGATTTTCATTAAATCCTTTAATAAATGAACTAAACGACAAATTAGCAGGTGGTAGAATACGACAATTCAAAGCCCTGCCAAGCGTACCCTATTTACGCCTAACACACAGCACT
>OHAQ01001249.1_pt1 | contig 20039 bp, 12 predicted proteins | sample 1577111 | NCBI WGS metagenome assembly OHAQ01 (sample SAMEA3541549, study PRJEB24748) | human gut metagenome | biome: human gut; feature: human-associated habitat; material: faeces | place: China | collected 2012 | reverse complement strand
GCATTTACCAACATTATTCATTACCTCCACAAATTCATTGGGGTCTGGTCGTGCCCACACGCCACTTTGCGCATGGTTTAACGAACTTACAAGCTAAGTATACCCCAAACAATTGCTAAAATCAATCCAAAGCAGCGCTTTTCTCGCAAGAGTGCTTGCTTTTCCGGCAGAAGAAATAAGACAGGCCGGGAGCGGTGGGGCAGAAGCATTTCGGATTGCAACATTTATACCCGGTGTCGGCAACATCCGGACGCGAAAAAACAGGTGCAAAACAGAACGGATTTTCAACACAAATCCACATTCGTCATTTTGATATTGGAGAAAAAAGCAAAAGCAGACAACTACTGAGTTAAAAATTTGTCACAATTCCGACTTGAAAATTACAAAATGTACGAGTGGTTTTCCTCTTGTCGAGAACGGTTTGTGGAAAACTCTGTGGAAAGTGTGGAAATCCACCCTAAAAAGAGGCGTCAGCGCTGGACTTTTGCACGTTCTCCACAGAGTTTTCAACTTGTGGAAAAAACACCGGAGTACCCTCCTGGATGATGGCAGTCATAAAACGAATTCTGGAAAAGACGGGTGCAAAGGCCCTCGACGAAGTATGGCCCAATCTGGAAGTATTCTTCCACGGAGGCGTATGTTTCACTCCCTACCGGGAACAATACAAACGGCTGATCGCCAGTCCCCGCATGCACTATATGGAAACATACAATGCCAGTGAAGGCTTCTTCGGACTGCAGAACGATCTCTCCGACCCTGCCATGCTGCTGATGCTGGACTACGATGTATTCTACGAATTCATTCCTCTGGACGAATTTGACAGTCCGAATCCGACCATCGTACCCCTGACCGGTATCGAAGTGGAACGCAATTATGCCATCGTCATCAGTACTTCCTGCGGACTGTGGCGGTACATTCTCGGTGATACAGTGAAGTTTACTCAGAAAGATCCCTATAAATTCATTATCTCCGGACGTACCAAACACTTCATCAATGCCTTTGGAGAAGAGCTGATGGTGGATAATGCCGAAAAAGGACTGGCACGTGCCTGCACCGAAACCGGAGCACAAGTGCTGGAATATTCTGCCGCACCGGTCTTCATGGACGACAATGCCAAATGCCGTCACCAGTGGCTGATTGAATTCAGTGTCCAGCCCGATTCACTGGAGCATTTCCGTCATGCACTGGACAAGGCTCTGCAGGAAATCAATTCCGACTATGAAGCCAAACGCCACAAGGATATTACTCTGCAGGAACTGGAAATCATCCCTGCACGTCCGAATCTGTTCCATGACTGGCTGAAACAGAAAGGAAAACTGGGCGGACAGCACAAAGTGCCACGCCTGAGCAATAATCGTGACTACATAGAAGAAATGCTGAAACTGAACTCATGAACCGACGCAGACTGACCCAATATCTCACCTTCCTGCTGGTGCTTGCCGGACTGTATGCCTGTGCCAGCCAGGGACAACCCGACGGAGGCCCTTATGACGAGACTCCGCCTAAGTTCGTACGCGCCAATCCGGAACCGGGAGCCATCAACAACAAGCGCAAGAAAATCTCCATCGAATTCGATGAATACATCAAACTGGAGAAAGCTTCTGAAAAGGTAATCTTTTCACCCCCGCAACAGGAAAGCCCCGAACTCAAGGTAAACGGACATCGGGTGAGCGTGGAATACATGGATTCGCTGAGACCCAACACCACTTACACCATCGACTTCGGTGATGCAATCGTGGACAACAACGAAGGAAATCCGCTGGGAAATTTTGCCTATACCTTTTCCACCGGACCGACAATTGACACCATGGAAGTTTCGGGAACAATCCTCAATGCCCAGGACCTGGAACCGATCAAAGGCATTCAGGTGGGATTACACCAGAACCTGAACGATTCAGCATTCACAACCCTGCCGTTCGACCGTATCTCGCGTACAGACAGCCGGGGACACTTCGTCATCCGGGGTATCGCTCCCGGAAGTTACCGCATCTATGCACTGATGGACGGAAACCAGAACTATATCTTCGACTCGAAGACGGAAACCATTGCCTATCAGGATTCACTGGTGATTCCTTCGACCACCGGAGCCGTAAGACAGGATACGATATGGCATGAAAACGATACGCTTCACTACGATACCATCTATCAGGTGAACTATACCCGCTTCCTGCCCGACAACCTCCTGCTGCGCGCTTTCAAGGAAGAAAACAACCTGCAATATCTGGTGAAAAGCGAACGTGAGCAGACTTACCGTTTCTCGCTTTACTTCAACACCAAAGCCGATACCCTTCCCACGGTCAAGGGACTGGATTTCGACGAAAAGGATGCTTTCATCATCGAGAACACGGAACGGAACGATACCATCCGCTACTGGATCAAGGATACAACGCTTTGTGAGCGCGATACTTTGACCCTGCAACTGGGCTATCTCGCTACGGACACGCTGGGAAAACTGGTGCCCAGGACAGATACCCTGCGCATGGTGAACAAAATCAACAGACAACGCCGCCTGGCCATGGCTGAAGAAGCCCGTAAGGAGAAAGAAAAAGAGCGTAAAAAACGGGCTAAAAAAGGAGATACACTGGCTGTTGAAACCAAATTCCTGAAGATCAGTGTAGACGCACCGTCCAGTCTGGATCTGAACCGTAACATTACGCTGACTTTCGATGAACCGCTGGAAAGCATTGATACCACGGCTATCCACATCAGCCAGAAAGTAGATACCATCTGGGAAGAAAGACCTTTCATCTTCCTCGCCGACAGTGTTGTCCCCCGGAAATACCAGATCCTGGCCGACTGGCAACCCGGACAGGAATACCGGCTGAACATTGACTCGCTCGGATTCAAGGGTATTTATGGACTTTACACAAACAAAGTGGAAAATACGCTGAAGGTCAAGACACTTGAAGACTACGGAACGCTCTATCTGAACATCGTTGGAGCCGGGCCCCATGCCATCGTGCAACTGCTCAACTCAACCGATGCCGTCGTACGCCAGCAACCCGTCAGCGACAAGAAGACATGCGACTTCTACTTCCTGCAGCCAGGAACCAAATACTATATCCGCCTGTTCAATGATGACAACAACAACGGAGTATGGGATACAGGTAACTATGCTGACAAGATCCAGCCGGAAGAAGTGTTCTATTTCCCCAAAGTGTGGGAAATGAAAGCCAACTTCGAGTTTGAAGAGACATGGAACATTCATGCCCTCCCGCTGGACAAGCAGAAGCCCGACGAAATCAAGAAACAGAAACCGGAAGAAAGCAAGAAAATAAAAGACCGGAATAAAGAACGTGCAAAGAAACTAGGAAGGACTTGACAAACATGATAAAGAAAATCATCCTTTGCCTCTGCCTCCTGATGGGAGGCATGGCAGCACAAGCTCAATGCGGTGCCGAGAACACGGCCATCAAACCGGGAGAAACTTTATCCTACCGGCTGAAGTTCAACTGGAAGTTTATCTGGGTAAATGTCGGCTGGGCCAAAATGACGGTAAACACCACGACCTATAAAGGCCAGCCCTGCCTGCAGACAGACCTTCTGTCGTTCACCAAACCCAGTATCGACAAGTTTTTCAAGATGCGCGACACCCTGACCTGTATCACTACAGAAAAACTGGAACCGCTTTACTTCCGCAAAGGAGCCGAAGAAGGCAAACGCTACACAGTAGATGAGGTCAATTTTTCCTACCGCAACGGAAAATGTATCGTCGACCAGCAGCGCAGTGTGAACCGGGGTACTCCCGACAAGCATCACGATGAAATGCCGGTCTGCGTCTATGACATGCTGAGCATCCTGCTTCAGGCACGTTCGTATGATCCCACCGACTATCGTCCGGGACAGAAAATCCTGTTTTCCATGGCTACGGGACGAGCCATAGAAAAACAGACCCTGATCTATCGCCGCAAAGAAAACTACGAAGCAGAAAACGGAGTGACATACCGCTGTCTGGTTTTTTCACTGGTGGAATACACCAAAGAAAATAAAGAAAAAGAAGTCATTACTTTCTATATCACCGACGACCTGAACCATCTGCCGGTCCGTCTGGATATGTACCTCAACTTCGGCTCTGCCAAGGCTTTCCTCAGCGATATCAAAGGAAACAGATACCCGCTGACTTCCATCGTCAAGACGAAGTGACATCTTCCTTTCGCAGGAGAATAAACTTCACTTCATATCATATCATATCATTTCCCTGGAGAGAACACCGGTTTTCTTCAGGGAAAATTTTTGTTTCGTGCCGGTGAAACTGTTGTTTCGTGCTGGTGAAACTGCTGTTTCATGCTGGTGAAACTTTTGTTTCGTGCTAGTGGAACTTTTATTTTCTGCTGGTGGAACTTTTGTTTTCAGTCAGTGGAACTTTTATTTCATCCTGGTGGAACTTTTATTTTCTGCTGGTGGAACTTTTATTTCATCCTGGTGGAACTGCTGTTTCGTGCAGAAAACACCGACGGATCATCTGCAAGAAATTCTCCAAACGAAAGCATTATTCCGCTCCATCCATACCTGAAAGTCCCGGTATTTCCTGCAAAGTCTGATTCAAATTCTTCGTAAAAATACTTCGTCATACAAGATTTCTCTGTAATTTTAAGCGCTTTTAATTATTAAACTTACATAATATTTCTATGAAAAATATTCTGACAATCATCACCTTGCTGCCGACACTGCTTTGCGCTCAGGAGTGGAAAGCCGGAGACTGGCCGGTTTTAAGGCACTATGACCAGCAACATTTGTATCAGATAGCTTTGCCTCTTGGGGGAATAGGTACAGGAACCGTATCATTAGGCGGACGGGGAGAGCTCCGCGACTGGGAAATCATGAACGTGCCCGGCAAGAAATACAGTACCGTCACCACCGGTAACAACGCCCCTTTCTTTGCCATTTATACGAAACCCGAAAAAGGAGAAGCACAGACAACCCTGCTGGCAGGAGCACTGTATGATCAGGAATATCTGCACTACGAGGGAAGACCCGTAAACCACCACGGACTGCCCCGGTTCAAGAACAGTTCATTCGATGCAGCCTACCCATTCGGACAAGTACATCTGTCAGATAAGGAAATCCCGGTTGAAGTGACCGTCAAAGGATTCAACCCGCTTGTTCCGGGTGATGCCGAAGCCAGCGGAATTCCCATAGCCGTTCTCTGCTATGAGGTAACAAACACATCCCAAACCCCGGTTGATGTATCTATCTGCGGTTCTATCAGAAACTTCATCGGCAAGGACGGCAGCAAGTTTGTGACCGACTGGAAAGGAGACTATATACCTGTCGGCTGCAAAGACAACAGGAACATCTATAAGTCAGCTCAAGGATTACAGGGAATTTATTTCTGTTCGGAAGGAGTGGAAAAGACAGATCCTGCCTACGGAAACATGACCCTGGTCACCAATGCCCCCGAAGGTGTCACCTATCGGACTTCCTCGAAAGCTGACGACTGGAGCAACGGTATTCTGGGCTTCTGGGACGACTTCAGTGCAGACGGTGAACTGACGGAAATGAGTAAACAATATGATGCCGACCCGATGGCTTCCCTTGCAGTAAAAAAGAAACTGGCTCCCGGGGAAACCCGTTCATTCACTTTCTTCCTCACCTGGAACTTCCCCAACCGGAAAGCATGGTCATCTTCTGTAATCGGCAATTACTACAGTCAGCAATATCCTGATTCCTGGGAAACAGCACGGAAAATCATCCCTCAAATGCCGGAACTGGAGAAACGGACCTTGGAATTCGTCAACAGCCTGCTGGAATGTTCTTATCCGGATGTAGTCAAAGAAGCCGGATTATTCAACCTCGCAACCCTGCGCTCACAAACGGTATTCCGCATTCCAAGCGGTCACCTGATGGGATGGGAAGGTGTGATGGACAGATTCGGCTCATGTATGGGCTCGTGCACCCACGTATGGAACTATGAAACGGCTACGGCTTTTCCGTTCGGCGACCTGGCCAGAACCATGCGGGATGTAGAATTCAACTACGCGACAAAGGACAACGGACTGATGAACTTCAGAGCTGCCCTGCCCCTTTCAGAGGCAGCCAAAGGCAACAGTGCAGCAGCCGACGGTCAAATGGGCTGCATCATGAAATTCTATCGGGACTGGCAGCTATCCGGCGATTCCCGATTCCTGAAAGAAAACTGGGCACAAGTCAAGAAAGTATTGAGCTATGCATGGACCGAACATGGCTGGGACGGCAACCAGGATGGCGTAATGGAAGGATCGCAACACAATACTATGGACGTAAACTATTTCGGTCCTAACCCACAGATGGGATTCTGGTATTTCGGAGCATTAAAAGCAGCCGAAAAAATGGCACATGCCATGAAAGACCGGGCATTCGAAAAGAAATGCAGAGCTCTTTTTGAAAATGGCTCGGAATGGTTAGACAACAATCTGTTCAACGGGGAATACTATGAGCACAAGATCACAGATCCGGAAACCTTTGAATTCCTCGACATGAATGATCCGGATACAAAGATCCCGGACTTCCAGCTCGGGAAAGGATGTCTGGTAGACCAGCTGGTAGGCCAATACATGGCACATATCTGCGGACTGGGATATCTGGCAAAGAAAGAGCATATCCGGACAACACTGAAAAGCATCATGCGATACAATTTCAAGGAAGACTTCAGCCGGCATTTCAACAATATGCGGTCATACGTTCTTGGTGATGAAGCCGGACTTCTCATGGCATCCTGGCCCAAAGGAAGACTGGAAGTTCCTTTCCCCTATTTTGCAGAAGTCATGACCGGCTTTGAATACTGTGCAGCCACAGGCATGATTTATGAAGGCATGGAGGAAGATGCCCTGAAGTGCATCCGGGCAATCCGGGACAGACACGACGGAGCAAAGAGAAACCCGTTCAACGAGACAGAATGCGGACACCACTATGCCCGGTCAATGGCCAGCTGGTCTGCCATACTTGCCATGAGCGGTTACAATTACTCCGCTGTCGACCAAAGCATGCGATTCACCTCCCGCCCCGGTACTTATTTCTGGAGCAACGGAAGTTCATGGGGAACATGCACCATAAGCCACAAGGACATCACGGTCCGTGTAGTCAAGGGCTCCCTGAAACTGTCCGCTTTAACAGTTGGAGAGAGAACGGTCAGACTGAAAAACTTCGCCCTTTCAGAAAAAGAAAGCCAGACTGTCAGTCTGAAAAAACAGCGGTATCTGTCTAATCAGACGGCAGACCTGGTACCATCGCAGCAGATTCTCCTGCCAAAGATAGATACAATGGAACCATACCGCCCGTTCAACACCGGCCCATCACGAAAACTGCAAACAGATTCATGATGGGCCGGTTAAATCTTTTAGCTTATTTGCCAGACTTCCTTACAATAAGTCTTATTCCGCTTTCAATATTGCACTGTCGATGGTAGTATTCACGTTGCGATAATCTTTAGAAGTCTTTTTACCGAAATCGAACGTATAGGCTACCTTCAGATATCCGGTAGGCTGGTTGAGCCGGCTATACACTTCACGGTCGTACCGGTACACATCCGAACGCAGGAAACTTCTTGTCCTGGCATGCGTGTAAAACGGATTGTTCGTACCGGCTTCCAATGCCCAGCCTCCATGATACCAGCTGACCGAAGCTCCGTAATTGCCATCCTGCCATTCGTACACACCATCGCCGCTCAGCAAACGTGTCTGAGTTTTCCCATACACATTCAGCGAAAAGTCCTTCCAGTAGTAGTTCACAGTCAGTCGGCCATACACATTGTTCTGGTCCTGCGAGTCCTGTCCCGTTATCTTGCTGTACTGCCAGCGTCCGCCCAATTTGAACCGGAGAGCATCCGTAGCTTTCCACGACAAATCCAGACCTCCCTGCAACAGATGATAGTCTCCATCGCTCCGGTATGATTCCACCAGCTTGTTGCCTTCCACGGAGAAAGCGGGCAGAACGGTATTGATTTCCGAAGAGTACATGAATATGCCGAACAGGTTGAAACGACCTACCTGCAAACTGTACGAACCGGAAGCCATATACATCTTTATCTTGTCCAGATAGGGATTTCCCCGCTTCACGTGTATCTGGTCGATAGTCTGCTCCGCCGTATTGATGGTATTGATTTCGGGATAGGCATTGCCCACGGCTGCCCCGATACCGAACTGCTGGCGGTCACTGAACTGATAGAAAAACGACAAATCTCCCCGAGGGCTTATGTAATGGGTCTTTTCATGCCCGTGCAAGCGGTATTGCAAAGCGGACATCCCGATACGTCCGTTCATGGAAAGTTTGCCGAAACGCTGATTATAGGAAGCAAACAACAAACTTTCACCCGACCACAAGTGCTGCCACGACGGATTGTCCCCCGCATAAGTGGCGGAGGTGATGCGATGGGAATGCATCAACTGGACTGTAAGCGTATTCTGATGCGGCATGTACAAAGAATAATTCAGGGAGGGGTTCAGCATATAAAGCTTCTCATCCACATTCGTCATCGAAGCATACTCGTTTTCCTGATAAGAACGGTCGTAAGTGTTCTGCGTATAACTTACAGGCAACGAACATTCCAGCCGCTGATTGTCTTTCAACCTGAAACTGCCGTACAGTTCCAGGGAGGGAGCAAGTGACTTCTGGTCTGTAGAACTACTTGAACAGACGTCCTCGTAATAGTCCGAATAGTCCAACATCCCCCTTCTCCCGTTGTCCGGCATCCCGCTATGTACAAAGGACATCTTTGCCGACAACGTGCGCTTGCCTGTCTGATTAAGCACATTGAACTGTGCATACTGCTGGTTCTTCTTCCGCTTGTCTGCTTCGGTGATTTCATCCCGTGTAAAGGAACGGTCTGCCAACACAAATGATTCCGTACTCCGGTTATCGTCCTCATTGTAATCGTACATGGTATGTCCGGCAAACAGCGTATACGATGTATTCCCGTGAGAAACCTTCGACACCGCATTATAGTCTCCCTGCAAATAACCGATAGTCTGATTGGCATCCAAAGAAACATATCCTCCAGACTTCCATTTCCTGGTAATATAGTTGATGGATGCCACATCCCCGGCATACTTTCCCGTCGGCACATCAAAATATTCCACTTTCTCTATGTCACGGGGACGCAGACTCTGCACTTCCCGATAGTCCACTTTACGACCGTCGATGTAGAGTGTTACGGTTCCTCCCATCGTTGCCACAACTCCCTTCTTGCGATCTACGTCTATACCCGGAATCATCAGGTTACTGAGCAGATCGTAGCCTGTAAAGGCATGCTTCACCTGCTGCTTATCAGGAATAATCAGCACCCGGTCCTTCTGACGGATAAAGGAAGAACCTTTCACCTCTACCTCACCAAGCAGTACACTGTTTTCCTTCAGGTACACAACCGGAAGTACCTTTTCCGTGTCCCCCACCGCAAACGGATAAACCTTCGCTTCGTAGCCGATGGAACTGAGAGACAACAAATAGTTTCCCTTCTGTACGTTCTCCAATTTATAAAGACCGATGCTGTCTGTCACCACCCCTTGAACAAAAGTTGAATCCTGACAAAGTAATCTGACTGTAGCGTAAGCAAGTCCCTTGTCAGACTCATCTGCAATTCTCCCCTTTACCGCTACCTGTGCATTAATAAAAGAACTGACTGATAAACATCCAGTCAGAAAACAAAATTTTAGAATCTCCATAATCAATTAATAATACAACAAATATAGAAATATTTACAAACGGACAGCATATTTTCTTTGCAAAAAATATCCACAGTTTCAATATTCTCTTTTTCATCAGTAATTATTATCTTTACTGCAAATCCTGATTACCATCGGACTGGACATTGCAGACATCGGGAAAGGTACCGGAATGATGCTGGTTACCACCGTTTTTCTGGCTTACAGTACGACGCTGTCCTCTGGATTTTCCTCGTTTGATGTATTGAAGCGCTTTTAATTATTAAACTAACAGCATATCTATGAAAAATATTCTGAAGAAGTCCGGTTACCGGCCCGTTTTAAAACGATTCAGCCTCGTTTCCCTATATGCCCTTCCATTATTAATGGCAGGTGCATGCCAACAACCTAAATCACAGACTACCATCCAGGATAAAGATTCCTGTGTAGTACAGAATCCTGTCATCACCGTACGATACAGCGCAGACCCGTCTGCCCGTGTCTTCGGAGATACGCTCTACATCTATCCCAGCCACGACCGTGACCAGGCACAATGGTGGGATATGGAAGATTATTATGCTTACTCTACCACTGATTTATGCCATTATAAAGATGAGGGTCTGATCTTTGAACCATTCAAGCAAACTACATGGGCAAAGAAATACGCCTGGGCTCCCGACTGTATAGAGAAAAACGGCAAATATTACTTTTATTTCCCTACCGATCAGGATCATATAGGAGTTGCTGTCGGAAACACACCTGTCGGACCATTTAAAGACCCTTTAGGTAAACCTCTTGTATCAAGGAACAGTCCGGGAATAGCAGCTCCACGTGACTTTATCGATCCGGCAGTCTTCATTGACGATGATGGCACAGGATATCTGCTTGTCGGACAAAATGCGCTGAACATCATCAGGCTGAATGATGACATGATTTCCTATAGTTCTAAGCCCGTAGTTCTGGATAAAGTCAAAGACCTCCCCCATTTCTTTGAAGCAATCTGGATTCACAAAAAAGATAAAAAATATTATTTGTCTTATTCCGATGGGGTCGGTATCTCCTACTGCATGGCTGATTCCATCTATGGTCCTTATGAGTACAAAGGCAGAATTCTGGATGAAGTAAACAGTGGAACCAATCATTCCTCAATTGTTGAATATAAAGGCCAGTGGTATCTGTTTTACCATACGGCAGACCTGGCACTGGCTACAATCACGGCAGATTCTCCAGACCGGAAATATATACAATGGAGAAGATCCGTCTGTATGGCTCCTTTATTTTATAACGAGGATGGGACCATACAGCCCGTCAAGCAGTCTTCATCTATAACGATTCCTAAAATCAACTGACTCAAACTAATATGAAAAAGATCAAACTAGGACTTCTGCCGCAAATCCTGATTGCCATCGGACTGGGCATTGCTGCCGGAACTGTTTCACCGGCACTTCCTGTACGCATTTTCGTGACATTCAATGCCCTCTTCAGCCAGTTCCTGAACTTTATTATTCCACTGATCATTGTGGGACTGGTCACTCCGGCCATTGCAGACATCGGGAAAGGTGCCGGAAAGATGCTGGTCGCCACCGTTCTTCTGGCTTACAGTGCGACACTGTTCTCCGGATTTCTTTCGTTTGGTGTAGGAGAAACCTTCTTCCCCAGCCTCATCACACAAAATATTCCTTTATCGGAAATCAGTGAAGCCAAAGGTGTTGAACCGTTCTTTACCATATCGATTCCGGAGCCGCTCAATGTCATGACAGCACTTGTCATGGCCTTCACTGTCGGACTCGGGCTGGCTCATCTGGATACCGGTTTCCTGAAAAATGTCTGCAACGATTTCAAGGAAATCATTGTCAAAACCATACAGGCCGTCATCCTTCCTTTGCTCCCGATTTATATCTTTGGCATCTTCTTCAACATGACCCATTCCGGACAAGTGTTTCACGTCCTGGCGGTCTTTGTCAAGATCATCGGAATCATCTTCCTCATGCATATCTTTCTGCTGATATTCCAGTACTGCATCGCAGGGCTGCTGGTACGCAAGAATCCGTTCCGTCTGCTGGGAACTATGATGCCGGCTTATTTCACTGCTTTAGGTACACAGTCTTCAGCGGCCACCATTCCTGTCACACTGAAACAGACGATCCGGAACGGAGTACACGAAGGGATTGCGGGATTTGTCATTCCCCTGTGTGCCACCATTCATCTTTCAGGAAGCACCCTGAAGATCGTAGCCTGCGCACTGGCACTGATGATGATGCAAAACATTCCTTATGGCTTCCAGATGTTTGCCGGATTCATATTCATGCTGGGGGTAACCATGGTAGCAGCTCCGGGAGTTCCGGGTGGAGCCATTATGGCTTCTCTCGGTATCCTGTCGTCTATGCTGGGGTTTGACGAAAACGCACAGGCACTGATGATCGCGCTGTATATTGCTATGGACAGTTTCGGTACGGCATGTAATGTTACCGGCGACGGAGCCCTGGCTCTTATCATCGACAAATGGTTTGGAACGCCAAAGGCCTGAAACATTTCTTCCGCAATATGGCAACCTGCTTTTTATCTAACTTTGTCAGGCAGTTGAAAACAACCCATAACAGCTGTAAACAGTTTCATTTATTTACTTTTATCTTTAATCTCATGAAAAAAGAAATATGCCTGTCCTGCCTGACAGTTTGCACTATTTTGCTGGCCTGTTCTACACCGTCAGAAAAATCCGTCCGGTCTGCTGCCAGCGTCATACCAGTAGATCTGGAACATGCCGGAGCCTTACAAGCCTCCCAGTGGTTTGATACAATCATGTATGTCCCTCTGGAAACGAGTGACTCATTCCTGTTTTCCAATATCAGTCATCTGAAGGTCAGCCACGATCAGAATATCTATTTTATATCCGACAAGTCATTTTTCCTGTTTGACGGACATACCGGAAAAGGCAAACTGAAAATATCCAGATTAGGAACAGGCCCAGACGGATATGCTTCCCTGTTCGACTCTTACATAGATCCCGAAACGCAGGAAATTGAATTGCTTGACAACAACGGAAAGAAAATTGTGGTTTATGACAAAAAGGGTAATCACCTGCGTTCCTTTGCCATTCCGTTCATGTCATTCACACTGACCAAAACAGATCAGCATAATTATTGGTTCTACAACAACAATCTTCCTTCAGAAGCCTGCAACTATAAAGTGGCCCACTATAATCGTATAGCGGAAAAATCAGAAGAAGCATACGATTCAATTGATCCTCATCTGGCCGAATACTTCTTTATCGAAGACGAAAAGAACCTGGTTACACAGGGTAATAGCATGCTCTATCATGCTTCTCCAGCGGATACTGTTTACCGGATTCAGCCAGGGAAAGGTATGGAAGCAGCCTATATACTCGACATGGGAAAGAACAAGGCTCCCCAGACATTTTATTCCAATCACTTCAAGGATATCATGGAATTTGTGGAAACAGCCAACAAGCATGATTATGTCTTCGAGCTTCCTACCCTGGCAGCCAATGACAGTCTGATCGCCATAGGTTGCATGAAACAAGGACAACTCTACATTACCCTTCATGCTTCCCGAAGCGAAAAGACCGTCACATTCTCAGCCTTTCAGGATGATTTCCATTTCTCTGCACCTCTCCCTCTGGATAATCAAAATATCCCTTTCTGCCTGGACAATGAATTTCTATATCTGATCATAACCGCAGAACAGCTTACAGACTGGCAAAAAGAAGGCGACCGGAAGGAGCTGATGAATGAATGGATGAAACAACAGCATATCAATGAGTATTCAAATCCAATTCTCATGAAATGCAGACTAAAATAAAGAAGACTTATTCTTCTTTTGACGCTTCCGCCAGCTGGGACGCAAGCTCTTCCATGTTTTCAGGAGAAGCAGCCCATGCGAACTTTACCTTTCCATCCTTGCCGATAATCACACAGCGAGGAATGGAAAGTGCGCCACGTTCGTTGCCGAAGGTATCGTAGATTTCTTTTTTGAAAGCTTCCTGCGCACGCACATGCTCTCCCATCAGATCATAATGAGCTGCCATCTTGCGCCATTTGGCATCATCATCCGGACGGTCAATAGAAAGATACAGCAATACAATATCGTTCTTTTTGGCATACTCCTGCAAGGGCTTTACATGAGCGAATGATTCCCGGCAGGGGCCGCACCAGGTAGCCCATATATCCATAAAGATGACCTTTCCTTTATATAAGTCAGTAACCTCCTTCAACGTCTTGGCCTTGTCCACATTCGGGAAATGGATATAATCGGGAATTTCAGCCTGATTGAAAGCCTTGTTTTTAGCGATGGCCTTATCTATTAGCGGCTGCCATTTGCTTTGCGGATGCATTTGTCTGAATCGTTCCTCCAACGGAAGTATCTCCGGATCGTATTTCTCCTCGTTTGCATCCATCAGGAAGAGTAATGCCATGGCCGTTTCCTGCGCCTGACCTGTAAGGTTCTTTTCAATATAGTGGAAAATCAATTTATAGGGATTTTTCTTCAGATCTTCGTCTATCGGCTCTCCTTTGATATAGTAGGTAATACCGGCATTGTTATAGACTACTTCATGGAAAGCGGGCGAGAACGTGCTGGCCGGATGATTTACCTGACAGAATTCCATCATCTTTTCCCATTCCTTGAACCAGCTTTGCCTGGTGGCTTCGGAATGACGGTTGGCAATACCGAACAGCTGGTTCTGAAAAGCCCACATCACCTGCATGCGCGCATTTTGCCGTGCTTTTTCATACAAGTCTTTGTCTACTCCCTGCATCTTTTCATCCAGGGCAAGAACCTGATCCTGCAGTTTCCTGCTTACAGAACTGGCAACAGTATCCCGGGTAATATTCCATTTGTCTCCTTGTCTTGAAAGTACGTCAAACACATCCTTTCCCAGTTCGTCCATCAGTTCAGACACTTCCATATTTTTTTCATTCTTGCCTTCCAGTATTGAAACAGACTTTGCAGCTGCGGCATCAATCTGCAAACGATACTTTCCTCCCTCTGCAATAAAAGAACCCAGATAACGCTTTCCCCACAAGAACAGGCGTATCTGTTCGTACCCGTTACCGGGAAGTGTAAGACTGAACGTGCTGTCCGCATTCAGCCACAAGGTGTCCTGTGCCTGCGAATTAAACATTCCGTCAATGGATTTCTGATACACAATGGTTCCACCGGCCAGATTCTTTACAGAACCAGTAATCTGAATTTCATTTGAATGACTGCATGAAGCCAGGACGCCCCCGAAAAGACTCAATGACAAAAATAAAACGTGTTTGGTTTTCATGAATATAGTGTTTAAGTTTTAGTACATATTTTATGCATTTCAAAGATAGAAAAATTTTACCTTTGTGAATATGGAAGGAGATTATTTTATGTGGAGAAGATGGATGACAGGATTCCTGATATGGATATCGGTTTCCCTGACAATAAAAGCACAGATTCCTGATAGTATCGCACTGACGCTGGAAGAATTTGCCCGACGTGCAGAGCTATTCGGTAAAACCCTGCCTCAGGAAAAAGTAGCCTTACATTTCGACAACACCAGTTATTATCAGGGTGATGACATCTGGTTTCAGTGTTATGTAGCCACTTCTGACCTGCATACACCTGCAGAGTGGAGCAAGACGTTGTATGTGGAGCTGTTGAATCCCGGAGGTGAAACAGTATCCAGACAGATTCTGCCAATAAGAAACGGGCGCTGCCATGGCCACTTCACTTTGACACAACTTCCTTTCTATTCAGGATTTTACGAAGTGCGTGCTTACACCAAATACATGTTGAACTTTGATGAAGCCTCAGTCTTTTCACGCATCATTCCTGTCTTCGATAAGCCGGAAGAAGCAGGAAATTATGTGGAAAAGAAAATCAGACCGCGTGTAGGGAAATACCACAGGAACGTAAATGGCCACGGAAAGAGAAAAAACTTAATCTCAGGTTCTATCCTGAAGGCGGATATCTAGTGAAAGACATACCGGTACGTGTCGCTTTCGAAGCCACGGATGCATACGGTAATCCGGTAGAAATATCTGGCCGGATAATCAACAGAAAAGGAGATGAACGCCTGACTTTTGCCACAGAGCATGAAGGAAAAGGAAGCTTTACTTATAGGGCAGGTACGGAAGAAGACCATGTAGAAGTTATCTGGAACGAGAAGAAATTCCGCTTTGACCTGCCGGAAGCAAGAGAGCAGGGCTTTGTCTGTTCCGTTGATAACCTCAGTTCACCAGACAGTCTGCTCGTGACGGTACAGAAGAACAGCCGGACGCCAGGGAATGTATTGGGAATGGGAGTGCTCAGTGGCGGAAAACTATATCATTTCTGTATGCTGACGGTCACCCGTAACCGTCCTGTCCGCTTCAAACTGGACAAACAGGCCTTACCCGCCGGAGTGGCACAAGCCGTCTGGTTCGATCACTCGGGAAGTATTATAGCCGACCGTCTGATGTTTATAGGCCAGCCCGACACTTTATCTGTCACAGTTCAGTCAGATAAAAGTTCTTATCAGCCCTATGATTCGATCCGGCTGGATTTTGAAGTAAAGGATGCCAAAGGCCGTCCCATACAAGCTTCCCTGTCAGTTTCCGTACGTGACGGATGGCAGGAAGTCGAGAACCGTCATTCTCTGCTGACCGATCTTCTGCTGATGTCAGATATCAAAGGATATGTCCATCAGCCCTCATGGTACTTCGAGTCTGATGATCTGAGCCATCGGCGTGCACTGGATGATCTGCTTATGGTGCAAGGCTGGAGACGCTACGACTGGGAACGTATGGCCGGAAGAAGTCCTTTTGAACTGAAGTATATGCCTGAACAGGGTATCGAACTGCACGGAAAAGTCGTGTCAATGGTGCGCAGCAAGCCACGCGCCAATGTGGAAGTTACGGCATTTCTGGCTTCTCCCGGAGATGATCCGGAAAGCAAGAATCAAAAATTCTTTGATCTTTTTACCACAGACAGTCTGGGACGTTTCTCGTTTGTTTCTCAGATAGAAGGAAAATGGAATCTGATTCTGGCCGCAACCGAGAAAGGAAAGAAGAAAGATTACCGCATTGTACTGGATCGTGTATTTGCTCCATCTCCCCGCATGTATCCGCTGGCTGAAATGCAGGTTAGAGTTGCCGGAGAGGAAGAAGGATCCAGCTTATCTGTCAGTGAACCTGCTGACACGCTGGAAACCGAAGAAGACTACAAACTGCTGCTCAAGGCATACGAAGATTCATTAAAGCGGTCGGGTATCAATGAAAAAATACATCACCTTGATGAAGTAGTAATCAAAGCCCGCAAGCGCGACAAGGCCCATGATGTATATCAGGCGCGCACCAAATCCATTGCTTACTATGATGTCGCTTCTGAAATGGATGACATCCAGGACCGGGACATATATATTGGTAATGATATCCACGACCTGATGATGAATATGAATCCAAGCTTCTATCCGGAATCCGCCCCCTCTGGAAGAGAGTACTTATTGTACAAAGGACGTCTGGTTCTTTTCGTCATCAACTATGAACGCACCTTCCATGAAGAAATGGATTTCAATAAATACCGGAATCTAAGTCTGGAATCCATCAAATCTGTTTATATCAGTGAGGATCTCGGAACAATGTGCCGCTATGCCGATCCGATGTTTACTCCTATGAACATTGACAAGATTTATGGCTGTGTCGTATTAATAGAAACATTGCCGGAAGAAGAAGTCTCGGTCAAAGGAGCCAAAGGAGTTCGCAAAACCTGGCTCGAAGGATATAGCAAGGTTAAGGAGTTTTATTTACCTGATTACCGGATATTGCCCCGCGAGGGAGATTACCGACGGACATTATACTGGAATCCGGAACTGATGCCTGACAAAGAAGGACATGCTACCATCCAGTTCTACAACAACAGCCGCTGCCGCCGCCCACGTGTTTCGGTAAATGTACTGGATGCCGACGGACGTATAGGAGTATTCGAACACTGATCATAAAAAGAGAGGCCATCCCCAATCATGCAGGGACGGCCTCTGATCTTTGTATTTACAATCCAAAATTACTTGTTTAATTTCCAGGTAAACCCATCCTTGGTGTCTTTTACTTCAAAGCCCAAGGCAGCCAGGTTGTCACGGATCTTGTCACTGGTTGCCCAGTCCTTATTGGCTTTTGCCTGCATACGCTGTTCCAGCAACATATCGACCACCTTGCCGTATGCTTCCTCACGGGCTGCGTTATTCTCGGCTTCTGCCTTCAATCCCAGAAGATCGAATACAAACAGATGGAATACGCTCTTCAGTTCTTCCAGATCTTCAGCACTGATGGTTGCCTTCTTGTCGATCACAGTATTGATCATGCGGGTAGCGTCAAACAGATGAGAAATAACAATCGGAGTATTCAAGTCATCATTCATGGCTTCGTAGCATTTCTCACGCAAGCCCTGTGGTTCGATACCTGATGTAGCCTTCGCCGGAGTAATGCGTTCCAGATTCTTCACACCTTCCAGCAAACGTTCCAATCCCTTCTCGGCAGCCTGCAATGCTTCATTGCTGAAGTCTACGGTGCTGCGGTAATGAGCCTGAAGGATAAAGAAACGGATAGTCATCGGTGAATAAGCCTGAGTCAGCAGCTTATTGGAACCGGTAAAGAACTCATCCAGCGTTATGAAATTACCCAATGATTTACCCATCTTCTGTCCGTTGATGGTAATCATGTTGTTATGCATCCAGTAGTGTACCATCTGATGTCCTTCTGATGCAACGGCCTGTGCAATTTCACATTCATGGTGCGGGAACACAAGATCCATACCTCCTCCGTGAATATCAAAAGTTTCACCCAGGTATTTCCGTCCCATTGCCGTACATTCACAGTGCCATCCGGGGAAACCGTTGCTCCACGGTGACGGCCAGCGCATGATATGTTCCGGCTGTGCACACTTCCACAAAGCGAAGTCTGCCGGATTATGTTTCTCTTCCTGTCCGTCAAGTTCACGGGTTGTATTCAGAACGTCGTCCAGATTGCGACCGGACAACACTCCATAATGATGATCCTTGTTATATTTAGCAACATCGAAATATACAGAACCTTTGCTCTCATAAGCATATCCGTTCTTCAGGATTTCCTCTACCAGCTGAATCTGTTCGATGATGTGTCCGGAGGCATGCGGTTCAATGCTGGGCGGCAGTACATTCAGCGCTTCCATAGCCTTGTGGTAACGGTTCAGATAATACTGCACCACTTCCATCGGCTCCAATTGTTCCAGACGAGCTTTCTTTGCAATCTTGTCTTCACCATCGTCTGCATCATGCTCCAGATGTACCTTGGAAATTGAGTTGGTAACTTTAGTACGCAACTGTTTACCGCCATAACCGGTTACTACCACTTCCTCCAGCATCTCAGAATCTTCTTTCATCTGAATCCGGAAAGAAGTCTTTCCTTTAAGATCAATTGTTTGTACTTGATATCCGATATACGAAACTCTGATTTTTCCGTCCGGATTCATGTTTAATACAAATTTACCATCGATGTCAGTAATGGTACCATTTGTTGTACCCACTTCGACAACACTCGCTCCGATGATTGGTTCACCAGCAGCATCGCTTACCACACCGGTAATTGTTTTTGTCTGTGCCATAGCCCCTATGGAGCAGAAAAGACACAACATAAGCAAAAGGATGTCTTTTTTCATTAGTATTACTTTTAGTTAATAATTGAAATAATTTTAGATACTTATCTAAGTCCAATTAGAACTAATCTTCCGGTAATACCTCATCTCCCTACGTCAGATTCCTCTTTAGAATTTTAATCGGAGCAAAAACATATTCGCAAAATCGACCTGTTTTCTACCTATTTAAGATATAACTCTTCCCTTTTATTCATGACTTTAATAATGCATATTTTTATATTTAATAGCATATATAAGAAAATAATTTATTAAATACTTTGCAGATATTAATAATATAAATATATTTGCAGCGATTTTAGATATACATATCGGTGATTTATATCTAAATCCTCTATAAGATAGAAGAAAATATGAATAAATAACTCAACTAAGTTCTAATTGAACTTATGCATTCACTTGTAACCACTATCTATTCATTCACCAATAATACTTATAAAAACAGGCATTTATTTATTGACAACACCACACTTATTCAATTCTCTAGGGGTTGTTGTAGAACCAAAATCAATTACCGGTATAATGACAGATTGCATAAGCAAAACAGAGTCATCTATATAAGTGTAACAGCAACAGGTATCACAAATGGTACGGATTCTTTAAGTCCCCGACAATTATTGAGCCCCAGGACGATTACTTCAAACGTTTGCTCATGTTTGTTAACTACAACTCCAATAAATTTGTTCAGACCTCCTTCACCATACCTATATATCACATCGTTTTGAGAAATCTAAAGCAATGCTTTAGGAGGTGTAAAGCATAGCTTTTGCCTAC
>OHAQ01001245.1_pt1 | contig 20082 bp, 9 predicted proteins | sample 1577111 | NCBI WGS metagenome assembly OHAQ01 (sample SAMEA3541549, study PRJEB24748) | human gut metagenome | biome: human gut; feature: human-associated habitat; material: faeces | place: China | collected 2012 | reverse complement strand
TGCCGGTTCCCTATTAATCTGTAATACATGATGATTCTCCCAATCATGTATCTGTTGGGCCTGTAAGGATACCGTCATCCATCCGCACAGTAACAATCCATATAATCTCATATTTTTGGTCTTTCTTTTCAAATGAAGACGGACGAAATATGATTTTGTACCATATAAATTGTAAAAAGAAAACCCTTCTCTCCGATATCATCATCGAAAAGAAGGGCAAACTTAACATGGACAAAACAATTATCTAGGATTTTGAACTATATTCGGATTAGCATCAATTTCAGTTTGTGGAATAGGAAGTGCCACCCTGGGGTCTGAAGGAGCAATGACACGGGCATCTTCAGGCATAGTCAGATGCCAGCCTCCCGAACGGTCCACCGACTTGCCATTACGCATATAATCAAAGAAAGCATGACCTTCACCTACCAGTTCTTTACGTCTTTCTTTCAGAATGCGCTCCAGGCTGAGATCAGCAGATGTTACGGATTTCGCCGGATTGGCACGGGTAACTATCGCATTCAGATATGTCAATGCTTTTTCCGTATTGCCGATTTTAAAAGCAGCTTCCGCAGCATTCAAATAGACCTCGGATAAACGGAGAATACAAAGATCATTATCCTGTGGATTGACTGTAGAAACAGCATCGGTCACACTGCCCGATTTCCCCGGATATTTAATCAGATATTTCGGTTGACCTTTGGCAGCTACAGGCAATGTATCCGCAACGGCATTTTCCGGCAAATGAGGAAATACATGGCGCACATCTTCAGGGTCTTCATTCAGCAAATCCAAATAAGCCTTTGTCAGAATCAGGTTATTCCAATCTTTCACATTATCGGCATACACCATCGGCGCCCCTTCTCCTCCCGAACCGCCTGAAGGTTCAGACATCGTAAAATAGAATTCAAACAAAGACTCAGAGTTAAAGTCTTTTCCCCATACAGAAGGATATTCGTCATGAGTAAAAAGCCGGTAAATTCCCCCATTGTCATTGATTACTTCTTCTGCACATTTCAATGCATTTTCATTGTCATTCATATACAGATACACCCGGGAAAGCAAAGCTTTCACACTCCAATAATTCATATAGGCATCATGTTTTTCCTTTGTCAGTCCTCCCAACGCATCGTTCAAGTCCTTTAGCACTTGTTCGTAACATTGTGCCACTGTGTTACGTTCCGGAGCATGATCTTCCAAGGTAGTCTGAATCTCAATAGGAACTCCTAAAGAAGCCCCATTATCCAAAGTATAAGGCATACCGAACAAACGGGTCAGATCAAATAAAGCCAGTCCTCTCATTGCCAGTGCCTCCGATTTAATCCGTGCCACTTCTTCCGGCCTGGCATTCCCCGCATTTCCGGCATCCAACTTTTCTATCAGACTGTTAGCCTGATGGATCACTTTATAGGGTTGGTTCCAGACAAGGGTTATATTAAAATTATCATCCGCCGTAACATCAAAGAAATAGTAAGGCGAAACCCTGCGGCCTGCTCCTTTATTAATACGTGCCTGCACATCTTCTCCACGACAATCAGCATAATAAAGATAATTATCACCATAATAACTATGTGCGGATGCTAATCGGTATATACCATTCAATGCCACCTGTGCATCATCTATATTTTTAATGGCATCATCACTGGGAACTGCCGTAGAAGGATCTGTATTCAGCCAATCAGCAGTACACGAAACAAACATCAATGATACAGCCGCAACAATCGATAAATATATTTTTTTCATTTCGTTCTAATTTAAAGGAGATTCATTAAAATGAGACTTCTATTCCAAAACTGTAAGTACGCATAGGAGGTGTTTCACAAAATACTTCACCGGAAACAGGTACTTCCGGATCATACTGGTTCCACTTTGCCCACGTCAACAGGTTACTGCCTGAGAAATACAATCTTGCTTTACTGACACCCAGTTTGGTCAACCACTGATCCGGCAATGTAAAGCCCAAAGTCAAGTTCTTTACCCGTAAATGATCCGTACTATGTACATAACGGGATGAATTCTGAGGTCCTGCCGCCTGGCCAAGTACAAATCGGGGTACATCCGTCACATCACCCGGCTTTTGCCAACGATCCAATTCATAAATGGGCAAGTTATAGTTCTGCTCTTTTGCACCGTCGGTTTCATTATAAGTTCCGGTTTTGTCAAAAGAATATCCTCCTAAAGAATAAGTCAATGTCAATGCCAGATCAAACCATTTGTAATTCACGATATTGGTAAAACCTCCTGAAATCTTCGGATCCACAGACTTATAAGGAATTGCCTGTGCTGCAGAAGCGTCAGTAGTAACTGTTTTGTCATAATTGCCATTTGCATCCTGTGTATTCATATAGTACAAAGCTTTTCCTGTCTGAGGATCAACCCCCGCATATTCTTTCACATAGAAGGTAGAATACGGCAACCCCACTTTATGGATAAACCAGCTTCCCTCGATAGACTGGTCCAATTTACCATCCAATGATACAATCTTATTTTTATTGTGGGTCATATTCAAAACAGAAGTCCAATTAAAATTGTTACCGGCAAAATTTATGGTACGCAGTTCCAGTTCCCAACCTCTATTATTCAGTTGTCCCAAGTTCCCCAAATAATTTTGGAAACCGGTAGTGCTACTGATAGGACGATTGTAAAGCAAATCTTTCGTATCGCGATTATAATATTCCAAGCTGACAAAAATACGATTGATAAACGCCAGGTCAAGTCCCAAATTCAAGTTATAGTTCTTTTCCCACTTAAGATTCGGATTCGGTAATGCCGATTCATAAGATCCACCACCTCCCATATAATTCTGCCCGTAGGAATAAAGTCCCATATATCCGTAAAGAGCACCCGGCTGATTACCATTCACACCATACGAGGCACGTATCTTTAAATCACTCAGCACACTCTTTATAGATTGCATAAATTTTTCCGCACCTACATTCCACATACCGGATACAGACCAAAAATTTCCCCAACGGTTCTCGGGTGACAGGCGCGAACTGCCGTCACGACGGAAGCTACCGGCAATATAGTAACGGTCATCATAATCATAGTTGATACGGGATACATAAGAAATCATTCTTGAATCCTGAGTAGAAGACACAAAGCTGTTCAATGATGCTGCATTATCCGGTTCCACCAAATAATCTGAAGGAAGTTTGGATTTATCCCCCATTGCTTTGTCAGTCTGATAATTTTCAATTTCATAAGCTACCAACGCATCCACATGGTGTAATTGTGCTATAGTCGTATTATATCCCAATGAAGTGGAAGAAATCAATTTACTATATTCTATAAATCCCTTTGCCGTCTGTGCATCACTACCACTTTTAGCTCCGGCTCCACTCAACGGATTCCAATAACGGGAATCTTTCTGAATATTATAATCATAGCTAAGCGTTTCTTTCAATTTCAACCCTTTGATAATATCTATCGAAGCATAGCCTGTAGAAAACATACGTGTCATGCGGGTACGGTTATAATCTGTACGGATATCACGCAACGGATTCACATTGCTACTGGGATATGATCCTACATAATTCCCTTCAGCGTCACGTACCGAAAAAGACGGAGTGGTATTCAAAGCCACACAAAGGAAAGGATTAATAGATGATCCACGCTCCTCATTCATTTCCTGATTCAATTGAGAGAACATCACATTGGCGCCCACTTCCCCACGGGAACCTACCTTCTGGGTTACATTCAAACGAGCTGTATATCTGTCCAAATTAGAATTTTCCACCAAACCCTCCTGACGGTTAAAACCCAATGAAGAATAGAACGTAGTCTTGTCATTGCCTCCCGATACGGACGCTTCATAACTTTGATGATGTGCCGTACGCATTAATTCCTTTCTCCAGTCAGTATATCCCAGTTCCGGAATGGAGGCATAATCATTGATATGTAAATCGGCATATTCGGTGGGCGATGCCAATCCCGCCTCCGGATTCTTGGCTATTTCATCTTGTTGAAAGTTCATCAAACCTTCATAAATTAACTCTCTACGCTGCTCCCCATTCAACGTCGGGCGGAATTCCACAGCAGCATTAGAAAAGCCTCCATCCATTTTTAATGTAGCCTTAGCACGTCCTTTTGTACCTTTTTTAGTGGTTATCAGAATCACACCGTTTGCCGCACGTGAACCATATAAAGAAGCCGCTGCCGCATCTTTTATGACTGTTATATTTTCAATATCCGAAGGGTTCAGCGTACTCATTATATTCGTTTTAGAATTATTCATGTAAGCGGCATCTGCCGAGCCACCACTCAAGCTTCCGGAAGTCACCGGTACTCCGTCAATGACAAACAAAGGTTCTTTCGATGCATTGAATGACCCCATACCGCGGATACGTATACTTTGATTAGCACCCGGCTGACCGGAATTTCCCGAAATGGATACGCCCGGAGTCATACCCTGCAACTTCTGTTCTACCGATACAACCGGAACGTTCTTCAACAAGTCCCCCCGTAATGTATTTGCCGAACCGGTAAATGAAGATTTGGAAAAATTACCATAGCCTGTCACCACAACCTCATCCAATCGTTGTGTATCCGGATGCAAAGATACATTCAGCACCCCATTGGCAGGTATCTTCGCCGTTAGTGTACTCATACCTAAAAACTCAATCACTAATGTTTTGTCTTTGTCGGGAACTTCCAGAGAGAAATTGCCATCTATATCCGTCACCACACCGATAGATGTACCGGGTATTTTGACAGTAGCTCCAATTAATGGTTCTTTATCCTCCGCTGAGAGAACGCGTCCTTTCACTGTTCTATTCTGAGCTTGCACGTACAAACCGAATAAACAAGCCAAAATAAAAAAAACATACCTAGATTTATTCATGATTTATATTTATATAATTATATAATAATTTATCATGTTCCGGTCAAAAGATATGCCAACAACAAGAAGCATCCGTCAAATCACTGTATATTAACTAAATAAGAAAACAGAACGTCTGTAAAATTGTAGAATAAATCCACATGAATGTAGAATTTGTCCACACAAAAAAAGGGTGTGATACCACACCCTCTCATTTAATAATTATTTAAAATTAATTTTTAGTATATCCCGGATTCTGCTCCATATCAGGACTAAATGTAAACTGGTCTGTTGGAATCGGTAAAACACATTTATAATAATCCCAGTCTATTTCCTCCACGATACCCGGTAAATGATATCCTCCCTTACGAACAATGGTCTTTCCATTTCTCAACATATCAAAGAAACGATGCCCCTCACCTATCAATTCTTTACTTCTTTCTTCCAACACCCTATCCAATGTATATTCAGCCGCCGTTACTTCCTTTGCAGGATTAGCACGCTGCACAATTGCATTCAGATAATTCAAGCCCTTTACGGCAGATGCCCCACCTATTTTCACTCCGGCTTCCGCCGCATTCAAATAGACTTCAGACAAACGGAAAATAACATAATTATTTTCAAAAGATGGAGTCGTAGCATCTGTTCCCGGCCATTTCTTCAACCACCATACATCATTTTTATTATAAACATTCTTTTCCAGCAACAGACAGCGAATATCCTCCGGGTCACTCAATAACTCATCCACAAATTTCTGAGTGGCAAAAATCTCACGATACCCATTCCAATGCATCAGATATGCCAATGAACTTCGTCCTCCATTATCATCTGTACTATTAGCAATTTCAAATAATGATTCCGTACCAAACGTATTTTTCAAATCCCATGCCGGAACATATTCATCACGTGTATAAAGACGGTACATTCCATTTCCTTCCACTTCTTCAATCAAGTTGCTTGCCATTTGAAACGCTTTCTCGTTATCATCATGATACAGATAAATACGAGACAGCAATGCTCTTGCAGCATACGCATTCATCCGGCTGTTATTTTTAGAAGTACTCATTAAAGGTATAGCCTCCTCCAATGTACTGATTATGAACTCATAATCCTTTGCAACAGTGCTGCGTGGCGGATTTTCATCTAATGTAATTGCATGATCTACAATTGGAGCTCCCCAACCGGCCCCTTTATCCTTAGTATAAGGATAACCGAAACAACGGGTCAAGTCAAACTGGCAAAGTGCCATGATAGTCATCGCCTCACCTTTCAATTCCTTTAATCTTTGCTCTGAACCTTGCACTTTTCCATCATCAATCGCATTGATCACATTCCATGCATTACGGATAATATAAAAAGGACGTCCCCATAAATATCCGGCATTTAAGCTTGTAGAGCGATGATCATATAAGTAACACCGGTTACAAGTTCTCCCGCTATTATAAGAACTCTGCATATCATCCCCTTTCATATCCCCATAAAAAAACATGGTTCCGCCATAATAGCCATAGCTGGACATCAAATCATACAATCCATTCACAGCATTATCTATATCCTGCTCTGTACTCAGTGCCAAATCCGTAGAAACGCTATCACCAGGATGAGTGGTTAAAAAATCATCCCCGCACGATACGGCCAATAAAGAAATCAAGCCTAATATAATTATATTTTTTTTCATAAACAGTTCGGTGTTAATTGATTAGAATTTAAGTTCAAGTCCAAATGCGAATGTTTTAAGAGGAGGAGTAAAATAACTTACAATTCCATTCAACTCCGGATCATATTGATCGTATGCAGCCCACGTCAACAAGTTGGTACCCGAAAAATAAATACGGGCAGAATTAATACCTATGGTTCTCAACCAAGACTGAGGAGCAGAAACGCCAACAATCAAACTTTTCAAGCGCAAATGATCTGTGCTATGAACACCACGTGACGAGTTCCACCAGCCACCATACTCTTGTCCATACACATATCGGGGAACATCTGTTATATCTCCCGGCTGTTTCCAACGGCGGCGTAACTCTGTACTCTTATTGTATTGTGCCGTATAACCGTCATCCTGCAAAGCATACATGGCACCATCGTAAGAATATCCACCTAAATGAAACGACAAATTAAAAGATAAATCAATAAACTTATAATTAAACGTATTCATCAATCCACCGGTCAATTTAGGATATATATCTTTCAACTCCACACGGTCGGCATCATTGGGGTCATACACAATATTCCTGCTTCTATTGCCATTTTCGTCTTCTTTATTGTCATAATACATCGGGCGTCCGTCATTAGGATCCACTCCGGCATACTCTCTCAAATAAATTGTCGCATACGAACAACCTTCCTTTCTGATATAATTTCCATCTATAAATTCCGGAAGATCCGCCAGTTTTACAATCTTATTTTTATTATGTGACAAGTTTAAAGAAGTTGTCCAACTAAAATCTTTGGTTTGAATATTACTTGAACGTACCTCTATTTCAAAACCGGTATTCTTCATTTCGCCCACATTCGTAAGAATACTGCCAAAACCACTGATAGAATTCAATTGCTTACTCATCAATAAATCCTTAGTCGTTCTGGTATACCAATCGAAAGTCAAATTAACCCGTCTGAACAGACTTAAATCAACCCCCAGATTCAATGCATAGTTCTTTTCCCAAGTCAAATCAGGATTAGCAATAGCATCTTCCCACGGAGCAGGTTTTCCATTATAAAATGCTCCGGTAGTATAAGTTCCATGATAACCATAATAACCGGTCGGCAGATTACCGTTCACACCATACGATGCTCTTAATTTCATATCCGACACCACATTCTCCCACGGTTTCATGAAGTTTTCCTGAGAGAGTCTCCATGAAGCGGAAACAGCCCAAAAGTTCCCCCAACGGGTATCAGGCGCCAATCGGGAAGAGCCATCACGACGGAAACTGAAACCTGCATAATATTTATCATTATATCCATAATTCAAGCTTCCTACATACGACACCATAGCATCTTCCTGCCTCGTATTAGTAAGATCAGCAGGTTTGGCGCCATTATCCAACGACGGATTAAGTGTTTGCCCGTAAACCTGTTTCTCACCATACATATCCTCATAATCGTATTTCATAACCTCATACGCTAAAACCGCATTAATGTTATGTTTGCCAAACGTTTTATTATATGCCAGATTCGTTTGTGAAGTATAACTCATTCTCTCAATCATCATCATCTGTCCGGATCCCTGTGTAGCTTCCCCATCCTTACCGTCAGGCGAGTAAAAGAAAAAGTCTTTATTTAAAGAATAGTCTACTGTAAAGATAGTAGATAACTTCAACCCGTCCAAGATATGATAAGCAGCCTTGGCGGATGCCATTGTACGTGCCAGACGTGCATAATTTGAATCTACAGAATTCTCATACAGCGGGTTAATACCTCCATTATTCTGGAAACCCGTATGATAACTGCCATCCTCATTATAAATAGGTATGGAAGGGGTCAATTGATATTTTGAAGAATAAAGCGCACTGGCATAATACTGTCCCTCCGGCGTATGTTTATTACGAGTCCATGAAAAGGTAGCATTCATTCCATACTCAAATTTATTCCATTTACTGTTTGCATCAATACGACCGGTAAAACGTTCCATTCCTGAATTTATGCTTATACCTGTCTGATTGGTGTATCCTAACGTACCAATAAAATTCGATTTTTCATTACCTCCGCTTACAGACAAACTATAGTCCTGCTGATGTCCTTTTTTCAATAAAGCATCTTCCCAATCAGCATATCCGTTGGCCGGGCGTGCAGCATAATTGTCAATTTGTCCATCCGCATAAGCCTTTGCCTCGGCTTCCGAATCCCCCTGATTCAAACGATAATTAACAAATCCTTCATAAATCAACTCCCTACGCTCTTCACCCCCCATTATCGGACGATAATTGTAAGCGATATCCGTAATACCGTAAGTAGCCTGCATACTCACCCTCATTTTACCTTCCTTCCCTTTTTTAGTAGTAATAAGGATTACACCGTTAGATCCTTTTGCTCCATATAATGAAGCAGAAGCGGCATCTTTCAATACGGTTATACTTTCAATATCCGCAGGATTTAATGTCTCGATCAAACCAAGTCCTCCCGCACTGGCATTGGCACTTAGACCACTCATATCCCTAGACGCTACCGGCACGCCGTCCAATACATAAAGAGGTTCTGTAGAAGCATTCATAGAAGCAATTCCACGCACCCGCACTGTAGCTTTAGAACCCGGCTGGGAAGAACTGGCTACTGAACTTAACCCCGGAATATTAGCCTCCATCATCTGTGCTACAGACACAACAGGCAATGACTCCAATTTATCCGTATTCAAAACAGAAGCAGACCCCGTATAAGTAGCCTTCTTAAAATCACCATAACCGGTCACTACCACTTCATCCATCAACTGCGAATCCTCTTTCAGCATCACTCTTATTTGCCCGTTAGCAGGCACTTTCACCTCCGCCGATTTCATACCGATGTAACTGATTACGATAATATCACCCTGTTTAGCATCAAGAGCGAAATTACCTTCAATATCGGTAATCATACCGGTATTGGTTCCCTTGATGATTACGGACGCCCCGATTAAAGGCATTCCGTTAGCATCCTGCACATTACCTGAAACATGTTTTTTCTGCTGTACGCTTTCCACACGATCTGAAACCGGAGAAGATAGTGCATGGTTTTCCACTGCGAGCACGGAGCTCAATCCTGTAATAGACATTGCCGAATAGGCAACTACAAACAAACATCTGCATTTGTCTGTAATTCGAGAGTGTGTGTCTTTATTCCTCATAAAATTGAGTATATTTATAAATACCATATATGAGTTCAGCTTATTCATACCATATTCCAATCGTCATTCTGTCACTGAATAAGCCTAATCTTTCTCCGTATTATATTAAGGTTGTGACAAATATATAAATTAAAATCTATAAAAGAAACAAAATGAATATTTTTTTTCTCCTCATATCGATAAATAAAAATACAATATTCATCCAAATAAAAAATGTGCCAAAAGTATTTACTACCTTTGGCACATACCCACCCGGCTGTTTGATATATCAATAAACCGCCGAAGCGATCACTTGTATAAACAAAATAAGGAACACCATTGCAATCGGATACACCGTAGCATATGCAACACTCGGAATATTACTATCTACCATGGAATCGGCTGCCGCAAGACCGGGCGTACTGGTCATACCACCGGTGATGGTGCCCAGCAAATCCAACAAACTGATTTTAAAGACCAACCTGCCAACCACAACGGCAACCAGCATAGGCACGACAGTAATGGTCGCCCCCACTCCGAACAATAACAATCCGCTCTCCTGAAAAGTAGCCACCAGATTCTTACCGGCAGAAGTACCGACCTCAGCCAAAAACAGCAATAAGCCCAACTGACGTAACAACTGATTGGCAGGACCGGACATAGACCACAATATAGGTCCTGTCTTTCCCACGGCACTCAGCAGCAATGCCACCATCAGCACTCCTCCGGTCAATCCGGGTGAAAAGGAAACGCTGTCTGAAAATGAAATATTTATTTTGCCGAACAATACACCTAATACAATCCCCATAGCTATCGGGAAGAAATCAGTATCAGACAACTGTTTGGCATTATTCCCCAACAAACGGGCAACGCCTCTGAGTCCTTCCCGTTCACCGACCACCATCAGCTTATCACCGAATTTCAAGGCCAAATCCGGAGAAGGTGACAAGTCTATGCCGCTTCGACGGATACGGGTTACCGTACAACCAAAGTTACGTTGTAAATTCAGATCCCCCAATTGCTTGTTTATCATATCTTTCTTTGTCAGCAATAAAGATTCAATCTCCTGTGTCTGATCCAGAGGCAATTCACCTTCCTCCCGTTCTCCAACCAATACGGCAAACTGATTCAGCGCTTCCTCACTTCCCACCGCCTGCACATAGTCCCCTTCCAGCAACATGGTATTCGCTTTAGGCATCAATATAGAATCCTCATGCTTTACCCGTGAAATGACGGCCCCCGTCATGGCACGTGCATTTATTTGCGCCAAAGTACGTCCGAATACCGCTTGATTGGTCACTCTGAAAATGCAAGTTGTCAGTTCCGGAAAACCGCTGCGCCGTTCCAGTTCCAACCTGCGCGCTTCTTTATCCAGATCCACCCGCATAATCTTGGGTAACAGCTTCACAAACAAAATCACCCCTATCACTCCAAACGGGTAAGCAATACCGTATGCAATGGAAGCCAACGGTGAATTTGTACTGTCTATAGCTACCGCCAGACCGGGCGTACTGGTCAATGCCCCTGCTATCAATCCCACCACACTGGGCGTATCAATGTCAAAAGCATACTTCAGTCCTACCGCCGTCAGACAGGCAGAGCAAATAATAAGCATAGTGATAAGAATCAGTGTCTTTCCTTTACTTCTGAAAGAATCGAAAAATCCGGGACCGGCCTGAATACCGATGGTAAAGATAAAAAGCACCAGACCGAAGTTCCCCAATTCTTTAGGAATGATCACACCGAAATGTCCGAAAAGCAAGGCAATGAAGATAACGGCCGACACATCCAGCGACAAGCCCTTTATCTTAATCCTCCCTAGCATAAAGCCCAACGCTACAATAAGGAAGAGCGAGAAATAAGAAGAATGCAGTAAATCAATTAACATATTTTTAAGAGGTTAGTTTCAGAGCACAAAGATATGTAAAAATGCCAAATGCTGAAACTTTCCCCTTACTATTTGCAGAAACCATTCCTCCTATTGCACATCCAGCGCATCCAGTGCCAGCCCCTCCATATCCGGAGCGGAAAGCACCACCTTATAATAGCCGGCATTGATATACGTACCCGTCGTTGTACTCAGCATACGCCACTTTCCGGGAGTTTCGGCAAAAGTCAGATGATCCTCCTTCAGTACCACCCCTTTGGAGTCGATGAACTGCATACGCACCTTCATAGGCTTCCCCGTAGCGTTCATGTATTTAAAACGAAGGGCATAGACCTGTGCCAGACCGGTAGAGATATTCCAGGTAATACTGCTTTTCTCACCTTTACCAAAGAAGACACCGGTTTGTTTCTTGACCTCTTTCTTTATAAACTTGCCTTTCAACATAGCGTCCTCGGCTTGATAAGTCACATTGGCACGGGCATTTTTATCTTCAGGCAATAATTCTTTGGGAGTCTTTTCCATCACATCCTTGTCTTGGGCAGCCCAGCTGAAACTTACATTCCGGTCATCAGCCCCTTGATTAGCAACAGGCTCCACAGAAGCGGCCGAAGCTATCGCAATGCCACAAATCAGAGCTTGCCCCGCTTTCACCTCCGGAAAATCAATCTTCAAGACACCACCTTTCACAACAGCATTCACCACCTTTTTGCAAGCGCCGTCATGCCCCGCTTCAGCCCATACATCCAAGTCATCCAGAAGCACTTTATCATTTACCGCTACATCAAAAATACGCAAGCCTTCACAATCCGTCTGTACACCGCCTCCCGTACCATGCCAGGGCTCTGTAAAATAAAGTTCCACACGATATTCGCCATCCGGAACGGGAAAGCGGAAATTCAGTTTATGGCGTCCGAAACGGAAAGTCTGGAACAGCTCCCAATCCCTAGTGCCATGAATGGGATCATTCGTGGTACGCTGGCTCGCCTGATAAGGGCTCAATAACTGCACACTGTCCGACGGATGGATAAACGATTCCGCCCACGAATGAGAATAACGGCTGTTATCCTGCGCCCAGACCTGACCATACGTATCCGTATAAGCATCTCCCCCGCAATTCAAACGATAAAGATACGTATATCCCTCAGCTCCTTTCAACAAATCAGTTCCGTTCAACCGGTCGGCAGCAACAGGCACTATAACAGAACCACGGTAAAGAGCCTCAAAATGAGGCGCTTTTTCCAAACCGTCCAGCACCAATACATCTTCCGCTGCCGGTTTTCCTTTAAAGTATCCCACGGCACGAAGCACATTATAACGGATATCACGGTTCTCCCACATAAAATGAGTACCTACCCCATGATTCAGTTTCCGTCCCAAGTATTCAGCATCCACCGCATCATTGTACAGCAACACACTGTCACAATTGCTGTACGCCTCAATGGTAGCCCGTCTGCGGCCTGTTGCAAAACGGTCTTCCCACGTGTGGGATGCCAGATAGACCATCGGATCTTCGGAAGCCGGCACATAGTTGGCCCGATACATATAATATACATCCAGCGGTTCTTCCCACGGAGTAACCAGTCCTTTATAATTAAACGGTCCCACCTTATCTATCCGGCGATACGCTTCATCCGGCTGGCGGCGTCCCGGATTATCATGACTGCTGAATATCCATTGGAATTGTCCGCACACACTGTCCTTTGCCTGTTCCGCCAATCGGATCTTGGTTTCCATCAGCCGGCACATACGTTCCTCGCTCCATACGCCGTTCGCGTCAAAGGCAGCCGGTTCGGTATGCAACCCGATGCTGCGCCATGCGCCATACTCACCATTCAGCAGTTGGTTCTTCTGTGACAATTCACGGCCATACTTATTCACATCACCACCATAGGTTCCACTCCAGTTCTGAATAACATTCCAATCTGTTCCATCACCACCGTTACACGTGGTAATCACACGCATGGTACGCGCCGTAGGATCCATTTCACGGATAATCTCACTACACTCTTCGGCAAACTCCTTAGGCAGCGTGCTTTCGTTCTGCAATCCCCACATCACCACACTGGGCGAGTTGCGGCGTTCCTTCACCCACTGGCGGAGCAGTTTCTTGAAATTCTCACGAAACTCCGGAGTGTCATACCATACATGGGCCGAGAACTGAGTCCACCACAAGACCCCTTCCTTATCCCAATATTTCTGATAATCCAGGTGATGGGGCTGGTGAGCGTCACGGAAAGCGTTGAAGCCCGCCGCACGGATCTGTTTCACACGGGCTGCCACCTGTTCACGGCTGAAAGCATGGCTTTGTCCGAACTGGTGTTCATATTCACATACCCCATTGATAAAGACAGGCTGTCCATTCAGATAGAACCGTCCGTCACCGTCCTTCTGTTTCACCGGCCAACTGACGGTACGGATACCAAAGGGCGTACTAATCTCATCCGTAGTACTCTTGCCACGCTTTATCATACTGGCCAGTTTATACAAATAAGGATTCTCCGTACTCCATAAGACAGGATTCTGCACCGGTGATTGTTGCTTCACCACCTTCCTTTCACCCGGCTGCAAAGTCACCTTCTCCGTCAGGCGGAACACCTGCTTACCATCCGCATTACTGAATTTATTAACCACTTCCACCGTTTCGGCAGTCTTCCCGTAATTTTTCACCTCCGTTTCTACAAAGACAGTTCCCGCCTTATCATCATTCCAGATATGCACTCCGAAAGGTTCGATGCGTATTTCATCCGTAGCCTCCAGCACCACGGGACGGAAAATGCCCAAAGGCTGGGAACCTTCACTGAATCCCCATTCCGAAGAACAACCACCGCATACCCAAGGCATATCGGCTATCATTTCAGGATGCTCCGCTTTCACCACCAGTCTGTTCTCTCCCGGCTTCAACGCCTCCGTCACATCCAGTGTCAACGTAGTACGCCCTACGGGATGACGGCCGAAATCCTTTCCATTCAATGTAACAGTGGCATACGTTCCCACTCCCTCAAAACGAAGGAAATAACGTTTTCCGAATGAAGAATCGGAAATTGGAAATTGAGAATTATCCAGCATGAATATCTTTTCGTACATGGCAGTACCGTGAAGATTGCCATGAGTCAGTTGGCGGTAACCGTAATAATCGTCCCAGTTATGAGGAATATCCACCACTGTAGGGGCATTGTCCGTATGCCCGTATGCACTTTTATCACAAAGCCATGTTTTCCATCCTTTATCCAGTTCCATCACCATCCGGCGGTTCTTCACCTCCCGTTCCGGGAAATGCACTTGCGAACGTCCCATCGGCTTGCTGGTAGCAATGGCTATACCACGTTGTTCCGCGTCATTCACGGCACAATAAAAATGATACACCACCCCATTGTGTTTCACCACATAACTTTTATGAGCGAACAATTCATCATAGTCTTTGGAAGGGATAATCAAATCCGCTCCTTTCCAATCGGTCCAGTGCACCAGGTCATAACTGGCAGCAAATGTATTGAATGCCTTGTATTTGCGGCTCGGTTCAAAAGCCGAGAAGTAGAACATGACATACACGTCGCCCATTTTCTGGATATGCGCATCCCCCGTGATGGTTCCGTCCGCTTCGTGTGCAAAGACCGGATTGCCCGGATATCGTTTCCACTTCTTCATATCCTTTGACAAGGCGATACCCACCCGTTCCGCTTTCAAATCCGTTTCCGGATGCCGTCCTGCCGCGTTATAGAACATGACGAAAGGAGCGCCCAGTGTTTTCTCCTTATCCCAATAGACCACACTTTTGTACTGGGTCAGCTTTTCCCACCATTGCGCGTCTTTATCATGGATACTCATCACAGGCTTGTCCTGTGCCTGCCACTCATGGGCGGAACCCAAAGGCCGGTCTGTCCAGGCCAAACCGATATACAGCGGCTTGTTCACCGATTCATATCCGGTCCCTTCCCCACCCAGATAAGTCATCCAATGCTTGCCTTTATACGTCTGCAGGGCATAGCTTCCTCCCCACTCCATATCCGGCAATGCAGGGAAACCACCACGCTGGTTGCAATCCCAGAATCCGTCACGATAAGACAAGACACGTCCCAATGTACGCCATTCCAACAGATTATCACTTTCGGCTATCCATGTCTCGTATCCACGCCCGTCCAGTCCGCTCTTACCATTATAAACCACGTAGGTCATATACCACTTATCCCCTTCGCGGAACACGGTAGGGCAGTCTATTTTATGCTTGTTGTCGGCAGGAGCTACAGCCAGCCCATATTTATAAGGAGTCTTGGCTTCCTCATAAATCTGCTCCATGCGCGATTGCGGAACTTCACGTTGGGCGTATGTTCCCAATGACAACAGTAAAAATGCCAATATCAATATCTTCTTCATAATTATCTTTTTTATCTATTGGCAAGACGGATAAAAGAAGAAAATGTACCCATTCAGAGAACTTTTATCTCATTCTCTATTCTTACCATCACATAGCAGGGGTCAGCTCAACATTCAATCCCAAAGCAGAAGCAATACGATAAAAGGTAGAAACCTTAGGCTCTGTTTTTCCTGTTTCCACACGGGAAATATAAGACTTATTAGTCCCTATCTTTTCGGCAAGTTCCGCCTGTGTCATATTTGCTTTCTTCCTTGCCTCTTCAATTATTTGCCCGGTAAAGAAAGCATTAGCCCTGTCTTCGGCAGCCTTACGCTCCGGAGTCCCTTCTTTGCCAAACACAGCATCCAACTGTGCATCGACATCAAACATCTTTAGTTCTTTTTCGCTCATAATATTCTTTCTTTAGTTTTAATGCTTTATCAATTTCTCTATCTGGTGTTTTCTGCGTCTTCTTTTGAAAGCCATTGAACAATATAACAATATGCCCTTCATCATAACAGAAGAAAATCCTATAGATATTACCTTGCCACTCTATTCTTAACTCATACAGACCCTCTTTAAGAAACTTCACATACTTTGCCGGTAGTCTATCTTGAGTCTTCAATAAGAGTAATCCATATAGGACTTTTTCTTGCGTACCTTTATCCAGAGTATCAAAAAAATCTTTATAGTAGTTTTCGTATGCTATTATCTTTCTGCTCATACGACAAAAATAGAAAAAGTTTATCAGTTAAGCAACTTTTCCTTATAAAAATCTTAGAACTATGTACAAAAATGGCGTAAAATTCTCAAGATATACTTGAAAATTTTACGCCATACTGCGATTCCGGCCTCTGGAATTAAGGCTACTAATAGAACATCCAGTCCATCGTTTCCTCCGCACCTGCCAGTCCCGCATTACGCGGAGTTACCTGCGCGTCTGTAAATCCCAGCACCATCGTATATCCTTTCGGCAGCAACAAGGTATGCTTTCCGGTCTCAAAATGATAAGCATGTACATTCGCCAGCGGCATACCCGCTATGCGTATGGCATTGGTCAGTTTCGGTTCCGCCTGACCGTAATCATTGGCAGAAGCGTCCGTTTCCAGTTTCGGGGCTTTCGCATACTTCTTCTGGTCATCACGGAAATAACCTACCAACAAACTCACCGGAGCAGCCGCTTCAAACTCTATTGTCGTACCTTCCTTGCGCTGCACATCCCCGTTCATTCTATAAGCAGTCAGCCCTTCCAGCTCGGCGGCCAACGCATCCACCTTGCCCGGTACATTGGAGAACAGGCTTGCCCCCGTCGCCAGTTTCACCGGAGCCAGTCCGTTCAGGATCTTCACATTTGCGGCGGACAAAGGTTTTATCTCAGCTGCACTTTCCGTCACCTTACCTGCCGCCCTATCTTTCAGCAACTGCAAGTTCGCCTTGAAATTAGCCAGCTCATTTTCATAATGCACCAGCATCTCTTTCCAGGTCTTGTTCTTGCCACCGTCACCACCGATAGGAATACGGCGTTGCGCGGTCTGCATACTGTTGGCATAATAATAAGTACTATCCGTCAATGCCACCAGCTTGCGGTAATGATCCAGACTTTGTTCCATCAATGGAATAGCGGCATCCAGTTCATTCAGATCCTTTCCCCACTGATAGTTCAAGACACGCTGAGCAGCTTTCACTTTCAGGTTAAAGGCATAAGCAAATTCACGATAGCAATGCATGTCATTCTGCAAACGTCCGAACTCCTCTTTATTACGAGTCACCGCTGCGGCAGCCTTGTCAATGGCCGCCACCGCCTTGTCACCGTGTTCCACCACCTGCGCCACAATATCCAGCGGCAATTCGCCCACATGCGGCTGTTTCTTCCATTCCTTCTCCACATATTCTATCAGCTTCTCACCCTCCGGCCCGCAACTCTCATAAAATCCCGGATAAATGGTATATTTATAAGGATTCACCAACTGACTCATAAACATCCCCAGCAACAAAGTCTGCCGGTTCCCTTCCGTGATGCCGAAACGGCGGAGCAACTTCGGAGCAATCTCTCCACTCTGCTCGTATGCCTCCAGAATATCTCCGGCTTCGGCAGGAGTCGTACCATAAAAATCGCCCAACTGCTTGTCCCAATATTCCACTTCGGATGAACGGTCCCGATGACAGTTCCATGCATAGCGTCCCCAGGTTTTGTACCATATCCAGTCACGGTCCAACTGATACTCCCGTTTGCCATCCGGCAACTTATCAGCCGTGTACGGCCAGTCCCAATAAGAAGCCTGCGGATACAGATGCAGAGCATTGGCTCCATGTACATTGTGCATGGCATTCACCGCCTTCTGTACAAAGTCGGGAGATCCCCAACGCCACGGTTCCAAGTTTGCCAGAATATGCACATTACTGATATGAATACTTCCCAAGTCACTCAAGTCCGAGTGTATCTTGGACCAAGGTCCGCGCGGTTCGTAAGTAGTCAGTGACTCACCATTGTATTTATGCATGGTATAGAGGTTCTTGTATAACGGCAATGCCGCATCCATCACCATCTTGCAGTCCGTATCATGTGCACGCAGTAAAATGGGCGGTTCGTCTGTACGCCCCAATGCCTTCACCCCGTCCTTCACTCCCGGAATAATGGTTTTGGTAAACCACTCCACATCATCCTCGTAGGTATCCATCGCTTCCCCCAAGCATACCAGCAGACCTACATTGGGATATTTTTCTATAAACGCGGCCACCGACTTACGTGTATAATCACTGACCAGCGGAGTAATGGGACGGTTACGATCCTGTGTTTTCAACCCGTAATGCTCGGCAAAAGGCTTGCTCAACAATATATTATAAAACATCTGGATCACAAAGATACCGCGTTTGTCCGCTTCGGCAGTCAGGAACGAGAACATTTCCTCATTTTTCTTGAAAGTTTCCTCATCTACCTCTACGGCAAAAGGATACTCTTCCAGCTTCACCAAGGAAGCAAACGGATGCCCGTTCCACAGATACAAGGAATTCATGCGGTTCTCCACCAGCATATCCAGATACTTTATCCATTGCTCCTTGTCATAAAACCAAGGGAAGCTCTCCGGCGTATAAGGATACTCATACACCCCTCTTCCGGGCAGGTATTCCATTTTCTGAATCCCTACACAACCTCCGCGAAGCACCATTTCCGGAGCATCCGTCAGCTGTGCCGGAAACTTCAAATCCTTGTATTGCCCTACATGATCTATCAATTCCCGACAGCCGTAAATCACACCGCTTCCGTCGTTTCCTGTCACCGTAGTCATGTTTCCACGGGTAGAAATGGTAAACCCCTCCTTTTTCAGTCCGGCTGTATCAGCAGCCTGTTCCAGACGGATGCATACCTCATCTTTATCCATACCGGCAGTATCCGACAACATAACAGACGAATACCCCGCATCTTCCAGCGCTTTCTTCAAATGTTCTCCTGCAAACAGCACCCGGTTCGACGCCTCCTGCGGCATCACAATATTCACATTGGGTTTCTCGCACCCCCATAACACGCACATACATGCGACAAGTGTTCCTAGCCTGATATTTTTCATTCTTTTCATATAAATTATTTACAGTTAGACGAAAAAAACAACAAGACGTACTCACAAGACCTCCGCCAATCGTCAAAAAGCGAAGAAAAAGCACAAGCTATCACAAAAAGGAAAAAAGCTGATGAACAAACGGGGGCAAACTCAACTTTTAAAAGGAAATGTATTGTGGAACAGAATTACCTAACATTAAAAACGGAAAAAACAATGAAAAAGAAATCTAACCTGACCCTATTTATGAAACAACTTATCCGGTCGCTAAAAGAAGAAGAGCGTTTCAGTACCGCCCACATCTACCAAAGCACCCTGAACGCCTTCATGCTCTTCTGCAAGACCGATGCCATCCGGTTCAACCAGATGGAACGTTCACGCCTGAAACAATTTGAGAACCACCTGCGCAACAAGGGATGCACCTGGAACACCGTCTCCACTTATATGCGTACCTTGCGAAGCATCTACAACAAAGCCGTGGACGATGGTCTGGCGGAAGAAAAGCCCCGTCTTTTCCGTCACGTATATACCGGCGTAAAAGCCAATACCAAACGTGCCCTCGATGCCAAAGACATGAGCAAATTATTAAGCGCCTCCCTTCCACGCCCCCTGCCGCAAAGCATGAAAGAGAGCCGGGCATGGATTACCCTGATGTTCCTGTTACGCGGAATG
>OHAQ01001241.1_pt1 | contig 20158 bp, 19 predicted proteins | sample 1577111 | NCBI WGS metagenome assembly OHAQ01 (sample SAMEA3541549, study PRJEB24748) | human gut metagenome | biome: human gut; feature: human-associated habitat; material: faeces | place: China | collected 2012 | reverse complement strand
TCTCTACCTTTTCGGGGATTACGTCCACAGCCGTCACCTGGTGATGCTGGGATAAGAGTGTAGCGATGGACAGACCTACATAGCCTGTGCCGGCTACGGCGATAGTATAATTTTTCATATCGTTGATTGGTTTAATACTTTATTATATAATTCAATCATTTGCAGGGCTTTTTGTTCCCATGATAATTCTTTTTGTCTTTCTTTACAGTTCTCGGAAAAATGTTGAAGAATATTTCTATTTTGATATAGATAATTAATTTGCTCTGCAAATTTTATAATTGATAAGGTCGGTGTAGATAAAGGTATCTTTATCCCGACTTTTTCATTTACACAATCACCATGTCCACATGTATCGAAGCAGAGTACGGGTAAGCTATTATTGAAGGCTTCTAATATAACATGAGGTGTACCTTCTGCTATACTTGTAAAGAAAAAAAGATCGCATTTTCTCATCAATTCTTGAACCTTTGCATGGCTTACTTTTTCGTACCAAAGACATTGGGTCTCAATATGAAGTTGTTGTGATAATTTTTGATATGGTATTTCGTCTTCTTGGCTCCCGCCTACAATATGGAGCCTGATATTTTTATTCTTACAATGTGCTATACTTTTTAAAGCTAGTTCTAATTGTTTGGTGAAAATAAAACGGCCTACCCACAATAAATCAAATGTTTGTTTTGTTAGGCTATATGTTCGTTTTAAGTTATTCTTTTCAATGTCGCATCCAGATTCATTTATTAAAATAGGTGTGTGATGGAAATATTTTTTTATAGCATTAGCAGAGTCTGTAGATGCTGCAATAATGTAAAATGCTTTTTGAGCGGCTTTATGAACTCTTGTATTATACTTTAGTTGGAATCTATTGATGGCATTTTTTATTCTGATAAATCCTTTCTTTTTCCAGTTAGTCCCCTGTAAATATGCTATGGGAAAAGCTTCTTTAGCGTTAGTTGGCCCCCATATAAATGGTTTATTAAGCTTCCATAGAAAACCTGGTTCACGAAAACCAATCATATTTAGTTGATGAATAATGTCAATATGATTATCTTGAATAATTTTTTGTGCAATTTTTAAGGTACTTTTTTGCCATTTCCTATAATAGTAATAAAATCGCCAGTCTCCTTGATTCCAACACATTTTTCTGATGTTTTCAGAAACCGGATTGTAGTAAAAATGCATGTTTTTACTTTGTGGTAAAGTTGGCAGAATATTTTCTATATTTTGTTGAAATTCACCTTCTGTAATAATATGTAGTTCGCAATATTGTGCAAGATTTATACACCAATTCCATGCCATACCAGGTTCACTCCCCATATTGGGAGAGCAAGCGTATGCATTAATTAAAATAGTTAGCATAATAATTTAAATGTGTGTAAGGTGATATTGTCTTTCTTTTTCTGAGTTGAAACGGTCTTTTATTTTTTTTGCTGGATTTCCACCCCATATTTCACAAGGAGGAACATCTTTTGTTACAATTGCTCCTGCTGCTATTATGCTTCCTTTGCCAATAGTGATGCCTGACATAATAATAGCTCCCGTACCTATCCATACATCATCTTCTATAATGGTGATTCCATTATTTCCTCTTTCTCCATGCCATATTGTCTGTCCTGGAATATTAAATTCGTGATCATGTCTACCAATAAAGCAGACTCTTCCGGCCATCAATATGTTGTTTCCAAAATGAACGTTACAAGCAATATTGCAATAGTTTCCGAACTGAACATTATGCCCGATTATGATATCCATATTTTGTGCAAATGAGGTTCCTTTCATAATTCTTACAAATCCTTTATATCTTACCCATGGATATTGAATTTGCAGTAAATACCAGGTTCGTAATATATTAAATAAATAATGTATAGTAAAAGAAGTTTTGTTACTACCATTGGGCATATTTGAATAATCTATATGCATAATTATGAATTTATTTTTTTAAAAGCTTTTACATAATCATCAAATGAGCATGGCATTAGGTTATTTCTACAATTATGCTCTTTTTGAATATATTTATTGCAAGCTTTTTGTAGTGTATCTATAAAGTTTTTTTCATCTAGAGGATTAAAAATTATGCCATTTTCAGTAGTAATAAAATCTAAAGCTCCTATGAATTTACTAGCTACTACGGGGCAACCATATATTAGAGCTTCATTAACTACAGCTCCAAATGGCTCATATTTACTTGGAAGTATAAAAAAATTTGCTAAGTCATACCAAGCATATAATCCATTTCCAGAATGATATCCAGCAAAAATTACTCTGTCTTTTATATTAAGATTTTGAACTATTCTTTGTAATTTTTCTTTTTGTTCTCCTTCTCCTACAATAACCAATTTGTAATTATTTATTTTTGCTTTTGCAAAAGCATTGAGAAGTAAATCTAGCCCTTTAACCTCGACTAATCTTCCTGTATACAAAATAATAGGTGTATTATCTAATCCATACATTTTCTTATATTCAGATATATATGTATGAAAAGTATTTCTATATGAAAGAAGGGATTTGGGGTTTTGTATATTGGGACATACTTCTATTTTTAAATTAAAAAAATGTTTTTGATACCATTCTTTTACTGCTTGACTGTATACTATTAATCCATTTGAGTGATTTAAAACGTAACTTCTAGCTTTTATTTTTAGCCCTTTTACATCATTTGCCATTTTGAGATTATCTGATGTCGTTAGGAAATATTTATAATTAAATAATCCTAATTGTTTGTACAGAGCTATTATAATGCTAGTAGGTGAATATTCATGTGAAAAAATGACATCAGGATTGTATTTTTTAATTAGTCGATAAATTCCAGTTCGTATAGGGCGCGAACCTATTTTTATTCCATTGTTGAGAAAAACTGTTTGAATATTTTGTAATTTGTTGAGTAATTCCTGCCTATTATAGGTAAAGCCCTCACATTCAGCATTGGTAAATACAATTGTTAAGTCATAATATCTGCCCATTTCATTAAAAACATCTATTCTCCATGGAGGAAGATACTGATAAAATACTAGTGCTTTTTGTTTTAAAATCATATATGCTTTTATTCAATAAATGAATGTTTCTTTAAAATATCTTTTAAACGATTTACTCCAGATTCAAATGAAAATACATTTATATATTCATTTATAATCTGGTTATTATTATATTCTTGGGAAATCATTTTCTTTAAGGATGAAACAAAATTTGTTGTATTGTTATATTCAAATAAGAATTTGTTTGCAAACATATCATAACCTCTTGCTGATACTTTATGGGTTAATATAGGTAGTCCATGTCTTAATCCATCCATAATTCTTAGTTTGATACCTCCTCCTAAACAAGTTGGACAAATATAAAAATTTGCCTGTTCTAAAATTATGTCCATATCGTTTGGTGAGCTGATAAGGTTAATATTTAGTTGTTTGCACATTTCTTTTATTGATTTAGATGGATTTTTCCCAGCAATGGTTAATTGGGATCCTGGACAGATTTTAGTTAATAGAGGATAATATTCTTTTAACCAAGGTATAAGAGATTTTTTTGTTTGTTGTGCACTTAGATTTCCAGTTATAATAAAACAATTTGAGTGCATTTTCTGGAAAGAGTTTTTATATTGTCTCTTCTGGGGTTCAAAACATCCTAGAACTTCTACCTTTTCATGGTTTAATGCATATTTTTCTTGAAATAGAACTCTGTCTTGTTGCGTTAAAGTTAAATTTAGATCGCTTTTAAATAGACTTTGTTTCTCATATTTTTTTACCCAAAATAATCTGATAGGTCTTATAAACCAAGCTGATGAATCTCGCACATATTCATATTCATAATTATGGTGGATAGTTATTACTTTAGAATTGTATTTGTGAGCTAAATCAATTAAATGATATGAAACACAACTATTATCAAAAATTATATAGTTATATTGGGATTGTTTTATTATATCTTCAAATATGTTATAATATCGATGTGTTTTTCCAATACACAGGTTGATAAATTTTTTGTATTTTGAAATATTGTATGCTACAGGAATTTTTTTTATTTTTTCATCTAAATCTATTGTTTCATGAACATTCTTTACAGGATATAACAATGTCACATCGTTATATATTTTTGAGAATGCATTAATAAAAGCTTTTGAAGCAAATGATCCGCCCCCAAAACCATTTAAATAATGGTGAGTTATAATTAAAATTTTCATATATGATATTATCATTTAGCTATTTCAAGTGATATATTTCCTAATTCTGCTGCTATTTCAGAGTAAGAGGAATAGGCGCTACCTATAATTTTTTTGGTTTTGCTTAAACAGTATAAATCTTTAACTGCGGATTTCATACCTTTTAATGTATTTCTATTTATCTTATCCCAACATGTAATGATTTTATCTCCATAAATTTTTAAAAAATATTCTTTAACATATATATCATCAGTTGCTAAATAAAAATTGGTTTCACTATTTAAATTTAGTTCGTAATCTAATTTTTTTATAAAAGATTTATTGCTTGATTGTTTGATGGAGTTTATATTGTCTGTTCGTCGTATGTGTACTCCAATTGTATTATTATGAAAATTATTTGTGAGATCTGATATTTCGGTTTGTATTTCATCAGTTGGTATAAAAAGATTTCCAAACTTATAATGATTTGACATAGAATGACAAGAACTTAATAATAAGTTGGTGTCTTTTTTTATAAAATTAAGAATGTCGCCGTTGGTGTTTTTGTTAAAATTGTAAATACATTGACTATAATATAATTTTTGCATTAATAGGGGGATATATAAATTTTTTTTTGTCGGAATTTTATTTAATAGTATTGTGTTTTCTATTAGGGTAATATGGGGTATTATTATAGGTTTAAAGAGGTCACAAAAATTTGCGTAACAGTCTTGGGTTTTATTCCAATATATGATGGCATTCGCATTTAATTTTTGTGAAATGAAAATACCAGAGGAGATAGCTCTCATTCTGTTTCCAAGTCCTGCATAGGGTATTATTGTTACAGATTTCATAATTAGTTATAATTATTTATGTAGTATATTTAGTATGTATTTTATTATTTTCCCAAGAAAAATTGTAAAGTTAGATGTGCCTACATATGTTTTATAATAATAAGATGCACTCGCAAATTTTAAATCCCTCATCCGTTTTCTAGTGTTATATTTTTTTATAGTATTTCCATGTTCATGTATAACAGCTACTTGTGGATAATAATAGGCATATTTATTGATTTTTTTCATCCTTTCACTAAGGATAGCTTCTTCATTGTACAAGAAAGTGTTAGGATCCATCATTCCACAGGCAAAAAAGTCATCTGATTTTACAATAAAAAATGACCCCATGAGTTTATAGTGAAAGCCTTCTTGAGCTTTCTCTGCATAATCCATTTTGAAACGTTCTCTTTTTTTTCTAGTTGAATAGAAAAAGGTTCCTAAATATACCCAAATATAATTATCCCAGAAAGAAAAAAAAGGCTCAGGACTTTGTAAACGGCCATCAATACCTATAACTTTAGGACCAATTATTCCTATGTTATTATTATTTTGAATTTTTTCTAATAGCTTTGCTACGACGTTAGTACCTTCTATTATGATATCATTGTTTGTAAAGAGGATGAAATTAGGAGAGAATTCTTTTAATGCAAATTGGGCGCCTAGATTATTGCCTTTTGCAAAGCCTAAATTCTCTTTACAGCTGATAATGTAATGATCAGTTTTATAAAAATTTTGAGTATCTGTGTCGTAGATGATACGAGCGTTTAATGCATTTGATAATATTTCATTACTTTGTTTAGTCGCCTCATTATTTACAATAACAACTTTGTGAGGTACTGTAATTTTCTTTATTTCCTGTTCTATATAATTAATTGTTTGTTGTTCGTTCTTGTAATTTATTATAATAACTGCAAGCATATTGTTCATATAATTTATGTTTTTGTTGAATATAAGGTAGTTTACTATAGTATATATATGAATATATAAGCAAAGAAAAGAGAAGAATACCATTCCCATTTCCAAAAGTAAATATAGTTGGTACTATTAATATATGAAAACTCATAAATTTTATCCATAGTGGGAATTTCTTTAGGGTAAGTATTTTTATTATTATGTAATAAATACTAAATATAGAAATAATTCCATAATTAACCCACATGCCTACCATTCCGATATCTGATATAAAAATACCTTTAGACATGTTTTGCCAATAAAGATTTCCCAAAATACTATTTCCACCAGATGGCATTCCATTGCCCAATAAATAACACCATAGATTTGGAGAATAATGATTTAAATAGTAATCTAAGGCTTTCCAACGATTGTAATCATCGTCTGCTAGCTGATTTTGGGACTCTTCAATAAGAGAGAGCCAAATGTTCCATGTATAATTTAAAAATATGCATATAAAAAGGCATATACTAATGATGATAATAGGTTTATACCTCGATTTTAATTTAGTTAAAGAATATAAAAAAATAATTATAACACCAAGTAGCATACTTCTATTCTGATAGAGAATAATGAACGTAATCCAAAATATGGCAATAAAGAATTTTTTATAATTGAATTTTTTAATATATTCTTGAATTAAAAAGTAGGTATAAAAAACAACAATATTGATTCCTGTCACATAATATCCAATATCAGTATTTTCTGTACTCTCTTTTCTGTTGATAGTATCTTCTGAAATTGTTGCTATCAGATTAGGATTTATTATACTAATGATCCAAGTTGTTAATGTGATATAAGATAGAACTTTAAGAACTCGGATGATACATGAAGATGATGGTTGAATTTTGATTAGTGTTGGAATTAGAATGAATGTGTATGTAAATCTCTGAGCTATAAATGTTGTTAGAATATTTTGCCCCCCAAAAAGATATGCATTACACATAGATATGAATATTCCTAAAAAAATACATATCCAAATCCAATTATATTTTTTGAAGAATTTGGTTGGTAATTTTGATTTTTTTTGAGGCAAATATAAACCTATAATTAACCAAACCATAGATAAAAGGAATATCGTATCTCTATTAAATATTGATACAATTGGGGTTATATTCCAAAAGGATAATAATAATATACTAGAGACTAAAAGGTATGTAAAATCTGATATTTTCATTCAATAACAAATAGTTAATATTTTTCTGGTGACAAATATAGAAGATTACATAATAGTTTCTTTAGAAGTTAGGAAGTTATATAGTTGTTGAAAACATTCATTAGCATTATTTTGTGCCCTTATTTTTGTTTCATTATCTTTTTCTAGGTGGATAATCAATTCTTTTATTTTGCTTAAAATGTTATCTGTAACTGCTTTGTCATTTGTCATGTTTGATATGTCGATAAGACTGTCTGTCTTATGTAAAACCTCTAATAGTCCAGAAATTTTATGCTCGTAGCTTAATGCAATAAAAGGTATATTATTATTTATCGCAAATACGATGGAATGATAGCGTACACCAATTAAGAAAAGCGCTTTAGATATAATAGTCTGTTGTATATCAGAACTATATATATCAGGTATAACAATAATTCTTTTATCCTTTTTTATTTGAGATATTTCTTTGAATAGGTTAATGTCATCACCTTCATAAGTTTTGTAATTAAAAGTTTGTGGTAGCATTACTATATTGATATCTGGATATTTATTCAATATTATATCAATAATATTTGAATAAAATGTTAATATGGTTTCTTTGTTTAGATTTTTATATGCATAGTGCCATATTAATAAATTAGGAACGAAAACCATATATTTTTTATTTGAAATTAATGATAAAATTTCATTAGGTATAGCTACCTGAGGAGAATCTAGGAATGCAGAATCTACGGTTGGTACATATTTTATATTTAAACTTTTAGCAATATCTTCAGTTTTCTTATCTCTTATAGAAAGAAAAGAAAAATAATGGAGCATCTCAATGCTAATTTTTTTGAAGATTTGGTTATCTAGGGTTTTAGTAGGGAAAGGGCCGAAAGAGCGTCCATAATAAAATAATGGCTTTTTACAATATTTTGATAATTTAAGAAAAAATAAGTGCAACCAATTTTGAAAACCACCCATGCATATTCCACCGGGAGCGCATAGTACATAATCTGTATTATTGTATATTCTTATAATTTCTCTTATTGTAGGGTGTAGATTCCAAAGAAAATGGAAATTGTTATGTTTTAATCCAAATACAGCTATTTTGTAGAACGCTTTTTTACAGTTCAAATTAATATATTGTACGTTGGGAATATTTACATTAAATTGTAAAACACTATCAGCATTTGCTCCTACAAATAAAACCTTAATTTGTGCATTGGGAATCTTTTGGCAAATTTTTCTTACTATAGCTTTATGAGCAGATTCGTCTCCTCTATTATTAAGAGGTTGATTAATTATAAGTATTTTCATTTTTATATAAGCCGTTTATTGAATTAAATTTTCTATTTTATTTTTAATTTTAATATGTAGTAAAAACAGAAAAGGACTATTAAGCACTAACCTTTTGTATTGTGTAGATAATATAATTTTTGAGAATATTGAAATTAGATGTTTATACTTTATATATGATTGCTTACGTTTTATAGTGACTGCTTGTGATTTTATGAATAGATCTTTATCGATTTTTTTAGCGTGAATATCTTCTTTAGCAATTATTTTTTGTATAGTATCATTTCCATTGGGTGTATTGCAACTAATAATTGATATTCCTTTTTTTTCATTTTGATATTCTTTTAACCATGGATCGGCTAATGTTATATCACTATATGTATTTAATGTATTTTGACATTTAAAACATTGTTTTAAAATAAATAATCTTGAGTGAAATATTTGCGACCATATAGAGTTATTGTTAGGTATAGTTGTTATTGAATTATTTTGTTTCCAAATTTGAACTCCACTTGGCCATCCATTTCCTCTATATTGAATGTATTTTACTTCTTGTGGATCAATTTTCAAACGTTTTAATAAATAAAAAGTTGCGTCTAAGCTTTGTTGTGAAGAGCATGTTAAACCTATCAAGAAGCAATCAATACCTGCTTTTGTTAGAATACTACGAATTGGCCTAGCTTGGCATGGCAATACAAAGCAAGCAAATCCTCCTTTTATTTTAGATATATTTTCTTTAATGAACTTTATTAAATTTATTTCATGGTAAATAGACCCTGATATCTTGTACTCTTGATAGTTATATATAAGTCTAGGAATATATTTAAGCTTTTTTGAATCATAATCAAATGTAATAGCTGTTTGTATAATACTATTATCAAATAAATATTTAAGTATTGATGTTCCAACTCCTCCAGATGTAGCTTTATAGCGAATTTCTGTATTTGTTGAATATCCAATATAAGTGTTCATTGCTTGAGAATTTGTTTAATGTTTATAAATTCTTTCCATCCTAAAAATAAAGCATGTAATTGCATTTTCATAATAGAATAATAGGGAGGGATAAATAGGTTAGCAAAACATCCTGTAAAAGCTACTGTAATAATTGTAACCCATGCTGAACCTATTATACCATATTGGGGAATAAGGAGACAGTTCAGGCTTATACAGATTAGACATCCAATAATATTTCGAATAAACGCCCATTTTTGTATTCTTTCCATGATAATTATTTGTCCTGATGAGGCTGATAGAGCCATTCCTACAGTTTTAAAAGCCATGATCTGTAATACAGGAACAGATGGCATATATTTATCACCGTAAGTAAAATGAATAAGCCAATAGGACATGGCAGATACGAATATTGAGAGAATGATGGAAACCCATACAACAATACTAACAAATTGTTGTTTTTTTAGAGTATATTCAATTTCATTTTTTTCTTTGCTTCTTATTAATAAAGGAGTAATTGTTTGAGTTAACACCATTGGTAAAAATAGAATTAAATCAAGAAATTTTCCTGCTGTAGCAAAATATCCGACAGAGGTTTTATCTATCATATTACCGATCATGACTTGATCTATTCGTTGATATATAATAACAGCAGCTCCAGATAATACCAAAGGGAAAGATTCTTTTATGAAAAATGGGACCAGTGTTTTTTCATATTTCCAGTCTGAGAAACTTCCAACTATTTTTTGATATGAAAAACAATAGCCGCTTGCTACTAAAACTGTATCGAAAAATGTTGCTATAATGAAATATTCTAGCGGTGCTTTACCCCAAAGAAGTATAATTTTAATACCTGCTCCAATAATAGTTCTAGAAATTTCTGATTTTACAACGTATTCATTTTTTACAATAGAAGTAAAATAATTACGTACAATATTAAAGTTTCCAGTATATAAAGTAAGTGAATATACTAAAATCATTATTGTAGTAAATCTATCTGTTTGAAAAATGAGTAATGTTAATATTATCAGGAAAAAAGCTAATGTTGCAAATCCTAGTCGTAAGCGGAAACTTGTGCCTAAAATTTGATTTTTATATTCAGGTTTTTTCGATAATTCACGAATCTCAATATCATCTAGGCCAAAATTAGAAATAACAGTAAATAATGTAACATAACTGATCACATAATTCATAACGCCATATTGGGAAGGACCTAAATATCTGGCCACTAATATACCTACCAGTAGTGCTCCTCCCATATTCACAATTTTACCTGTCATTGCCCAAAAGATATTAGCAAAGACTTTTTTCTTATTTTCCGATAATTTATTCGTATATTTATCTAAAAACATTGGATTTTATCTTCCTAGATACATATTTTCGTAATACTTCTGATAATCTCCTGAGGTTACATTATCCATCCAAGCCTGATTATCCAGATACCAGCGCACAGTCTTTTCAATACCTTCTTCAAACTGCAAACTCGGTTCCCAGCCTAATTCCTTTTGTAACTTCGTAGAGTCAATGGCATAACGCATATCATGTCCCGGACGGTCGGTTACATAAGTAATCAGATCCATATCTTCTCCTTCCTTGCGTCCCAGCAGACAGTCCACTGTCTTAATGACAACCTTGATGATATCAATGTTCTTCCATTCATTGAAACCGCCGATGTTGTAAGTCTCGGCAATTTTGCCGTTGTGGAAAATCACATCAATGGCACGGGCATGGTCTTCTACATACAGCCAGTCGCGTACATTTTCGCCTTTACCATATACCGGCAACGGTTTGCGGTGACGGATGTTGTTGATGAACAACGGGATCAGCTTTTCCGGGAACTGATAAGGACCGTAGTTGTTGGAACAGTTGGTTACAATGGTCGGCATACCATAGGTATCATGGAAAGCACGTACAAAGTGGTCACTGCTGGCCTTGCTGGCAGAGTAGGGGCTGTGCGGATTGTACTTGGTTGTTTCCAGGAAGAATTCTTCTCCGTAAGCCAGATGATGGGTTTCGGAAGAAGCGGTTGTTGTAAACGGTGGTTCGATACCTTCCGGATGTGTCATTTTCAGTGCTCCGTATACTTCATCAGTTGAGATATGATAGAAGCGTTTGCCTTCGTATTTTTCCGGCAGACTTTCCCAATAAACCTTGGCGGCCTGCAACAGGCTGAGAGTGCCCATTACATTGGTTCTTGCAAAGGTGAACGGATCCTTGATGCTGCGGTCTACATGACTTTCCGCAGCCAGATGAATGATGCCGTCTATGTGATACTGCTTCATCAGTTCCAGCATCTTGTCATAATCACAGATGTCTGCCTTGACGAAAGTATAGTTTTCCTTGTTCTCGATGTCTTTCAAATTGGCTAGATTGCCTGCGTAAGTCAGTTTGTCCAGATTGATGATATGATACTCCGGATATTTGTTCACGAAAAGTCTTACCACATGGCTGCCGATAAATCCGGCTCCGCCGGTGATCAATATATTACGTTTGAATCTCATGTTAATATATAATTTTATCGTTTAGAGGATTTCTATATACATTTCTTTTTTTTATTGTAGCGGGTTGGCCTGCCAATAAGCAATATGATGTATCTAAATAATCTTTATTAAGGAGAGAATTAGCTGCAATAATATTGTTATTGGCTAATATAGTTCCTTTCATGACTGTGCATTTTAGTGCAAACCAACAATTCTCACCAATTGAGATTTTATCATAAGCTTTAGGAGTATTATCAGAATCTATAGAAGTTAATGCATGGAAGTCTGTATCCATAAAAAGGCAATCCCATCCGCAGAGCACGTTCTTTTTAAATTCAATAAAATGGTAGGTCACTAATTTTAATGATGTTGTAGCTAAAAACGAATCTCCTATAATTAATTTTCCTTTTTCTCCTATTGAAATGGCAGAATTATTTCCGATATTACATTTCCCATTGAAAATAATTGAGCCGCCATGATTTTCAAAAACAATGCCTGAATTTGGATATAATGAAACGGTATATTTCCCTAATTGAATCATGCCAGTTTTGATATTACCTACAATCTGAATCTTCCCTTTACATTTGAGAAGTTTAGGCTTATACAAAATAATAGGTAATTTTATAGCTTGTTTTAAAGGCAAGTAATGGAAATTAAAATAAATAGAATAAATAATGGATCTTAATATCCATCTTTTGTTCCATAATTTTCTTAGCATGATGCTTTAGGGATTAATTTTTTTGATACAGATTTTTAAAGAGTCGGTCCAGTAAGGAATCCTGATGCCGAATGTTTCCTTGATTTTGGTCTTGTCCAGTACCGAATACGCCGGGCGTTTTACCGGGCTTGGAAACTCGTTGCTGTGACAGGGCTGGATATCGCACTCCGTCTGTCCGGCCAGTTCTGCAATGACTTTGGTAAAGTCATACCAGGAGCATACCCCTTCGTTACTGAAATGGTAGATACCCGCTTTGCTGTAACCTTTTGTCGGATTTTCTGCGGAGTAGTCCTGAAGGATAGTCTGGATGGCCCTGGCCAGGTCGTATGCATAGGTCGGTGTACCTGCCTGATCAAATACTACTTTCAACTGAGGTTTGGTAGCCGTGAGATTCAGCATGGTTTTCACAAAATTCTTGCCGTATTCAGAATACAGCCAGGCAGTACGGAGAATGACAGAATCGCATCCTGTAGCCAGAATATTTTTTTCTCCTTCCAGTTTGGTGCGTCCGTAAGCACCGGTAGGGGTGCCCTGCTGGTCTTCCCGGCAGGGAATGTTATAGGGATCTCCGCCGAATACATAGTCGGTAGAGATATGGATCAGCAGGCCATTGGCTTCTTTCATGGCTTCAGCCAGATTTCGGGGGGCTTCAGCATTCAGTACGCGGCAGAAAGCTTCGTCTGATTCAGCCTTGTCTACATTGGTGTAGGCGGCACAGTTGACAATGCAGCGGATATCATTTGCCTTGACAAGCTGCTTGACTGCTTCCGGACTGGTGATGTCCAGCAGGGTGGTCTCAACACCTTCTGCTTCCGTCACGTCGGTAAAGATAAAATGAAAGGGAGTGTCCGGAGCTATCAAACGCATTTCGCGTCCCAGCTGCCCGTTGGCACCGGTAACTAATATATTCATCATTTTACTGATTAAACGAATTTAATATAACGGCACCTGAATATCGAAAGGGGAATCAAAATCTTTCAATAAAGGGTGCCGGGTGTCTTTTTCACTCAGGATGGCATGATCAGTCGGTATGCGCCAGTCAATGCCAAGGCTGGAATCAAGGATGCTGATGCCACCGTCGGCTTCGGGGTGATAAAAGTTGTCACATTTGTACTGGAAGACGGCTTCCGGACTCAGGACGGCAAATCCGTGGGCAAAACCGCGGGGAATGAAGAACTGACGATGGTTGTCTTCTGTCAGTTCGACTGCCACATGCTGGCCATAAGTCGGACTTCCTTTGCGGATGTCAACGGCCACATCCAATACAGCACCCTTCACGCAACGTACCAGTTTGCTTTGGGTGAAAGGGGGACGCTGGAAATGCAGTCCGCGCATGACTCCGTAGCTGGATTTGCTTTCATTGTCCTGTACAAAATGAATTTCTCTTACTTCACGGTTGAAATCCTTCTCAGAATAAGATTCGAAGAAATAACCGCGGTCATCCTGAAACAGACGCGGCTCGATAATGACCACGCCTTCAATCTTTGTGGGAATTATTTTCATAATCTATTAAAAGTCCAGATTACTTTTTCCGGTACGTTTTACCTCATCGATCACGCTGATCAGGTATTTGCCGTACTCGTTTTTCAGCATGGGCTGTGCAAGTTCGCGTAATTTCTCGGCGGTAATCCAGCCCTGGCGGTAGGCGATGCCTTCCAGACAGGCAACTTTCAGTCCCTGCCGTTTTTCAATTACTTCGATAAAGGTGGATGCCTCGCTCAGGGAATCATGGGTACCGGTATCCAGCCAGGCGAATCCGCGTCCCAGAGTCTGTACCTTCAGCTGGCTGTCTTCCAGAAAACGCTGGTTGACAGAGGTTATCTCCAGTTCTCCACGGGCAGAGGGCTTGATATTCTTAGCCACTTCCACGACCTTATTCGGATAAAAGTAAAGACCTACGACTGCATAGTTGGACTTGGGCTGTGCAGGTTTCTCTTCGATGCTCAGACAATTGCCGTTCTCGTCGAATTCTGCGACGCCATAGCGTTCCGGATCACTGACCCAGTAACCGAATACAGTGGCTTTCCGGTCTTCCTCGGCTGTACGGACAGCTTCACGAAGCAGGGCGCTCAGACCGTTACCATGGAATATGTTGTCGCCTAAAACCAGACAGGCTGCATCGTCTCCAATGAACTGTTCTCCGATCAGGAAGGCTTGTGCCAGCCCGTCGGGTGAAGGCTGCTCTGCATATTCAAAGCGGACACCATAATCACTTCCGTCGCCCAGCAACCGCCGGAATCCGGGCAGGTCGTAAGGGGTGGAGATGATCAGTATTTCCCGGATCCCTGCCAGCATCAGGACCGAAATCGGGTAGTAGATCATCGGTTTGTCAAAAATGGGCAGCATCTGCTTGCTGACTCCCTTCGTAATGGGGTAGAGACGCGTTCCGCTTCCACCGGCTAATACAATTCCTTTCATAGATCTTTTATACTTTTATTTCCCATAGCCATAACCATAGCCATAGCCGTATTTTTTACCATAACCATATTTGCCATATTTTCCATATTTGCCGTAACCATAGTAGTAACCATTTTTGCGCTGATCCATATCAATACCGTTGATCAGGGTACAGAGATTCGGCAACTTGTTCTCACGTTTCAGGTCATTGATCAGTTCATAGTCGCTTTTATGGGTATAATCAGCGCGGCAGACATAGACGCTCAGATCTGCTACACGGGCAATCAACTGGGTATCAGTGACCATACCGATCGGTGCGGTATCCAGAATGACGTAGTCAAAGTATTCTTTCAAAATCTCCAGTGCATGATCCAAGGATTTCCGTGCTACCAACTCTGTCGGATTGGGAGGAACGGTTCCGCCCGGCAGGATAAAGAGGTTGGGGGAGATGGCAGAAGGCTGGCAAAGGCTCAGCAGATCGGTTTGTTTCGGATCGGCCAGGTATTGGGTAATCCCCCGTTCCTTATGAGAAATCTCAAAGACTTTGTTCAGTCCGGGTTTGCGGATATCCAGTCCGACAATCACCACCTTCTTGCCCATAAAGGCAAAACTGCAGGCCAGATTCCCGGCATTGAAACTCTTGCCTTCACCGGAGGTGGTGGAGGTAAAGAGGATCACTTTCTGGCCTTCTCCCAGCATATACTGTACATTTGTGCGGACAGAACGGAAGACTTCTTCCATCAGACCGTTGCGGTTTTCCTGCACCACAATGGGGTGTCCTTCTGTATCGGTCTGAGGAATATCTCCAATGACCGGGACATCGGTAATCTTTTCGATATCAGCCCGGCTTTCAATCTTAAAGCGGAGCAGATTACGTAGAAAGATCACTGCAACTGGCAGACCTAATCCTAGAAATAGAGCGATCAGATAGTATATTTTCCCATTTGGCCCGACCATACCGCCAGCCAGAGGTTCTTCCACCATACGGCCATTGTTTGCCGTGGCAGCTAAGGTTATCGCGTTTTCCTCTCGTTTCTGAAGCAGCATCAGGTACAGGCTGGCCTTGATTTCCTGCTGGCGGGAGATGCTGAGCAGTTCTTTTTCCTGCTGGGGGGCATTGCTGATCCGGTTTGCAAACTGGGCGGCTTCGCGGTTCAGGTCGTTGCGGGTGATTTCCAGTCCTTTCAGCACGCTTGCCACAGAGGTCTGGATATTCTTTCGGGTAGCTTCCAGAGAGGTATCCAGATTGACCACGGCCGGGTTGCTTTCACTGGAAGTGCGGAGCAACCGTTTGCGCTCGGTCAGCATCTCGTTATACTGTCCGATCAGGGTGGACAGTCCGTTGTCGCTCAGTCCGATATTGGCCGGGATGATCTCCATCCGGTTCTCGGGACGTTCGATGTATTCTTTCAGAAATTCTACGAGACGGAGCTGGGTGGCATTCTCAGCCCGTTTCTGTTCATATTCGGCATTGCCTTGCAAAGCCAGCTGTGCATCGCTGGTCAGGTCGGTCAGTCCCGCCTTCTGCTTATACTGTGCCAGTTCGCTTTCCGTGGTGCCCAGTTCGTGATTGATGATGCTGATGCGTTCGTCGATAAATTCGGCTGTCCGGCTGGCTACCTCGTTCTTGTCATCGTTGGCATCGGCATTATACAGCGCTACCAGCGTATTCAGGAAATCCAGACCCCGGCCTACATGGGTATCGTTGTAGTTCAGTCGTACAATGGTGGTCTGTTTGCTGGTTGGTTCGGTCGATAAATTTTCTTGGCACAGCTTGGCTGCTGACGTAGGAGATACAATTTGTACTAAAATGGTGCGTCCTATCTGAATTTTTGTACTATCCGTTGCATTCAGTGTCAGGGTTCCCACGGGAGTGACAAGTACACCGGGCAGACGGTCAAAGGTCTTTTCTGTAGTATTCTCATTCTCATTCTGAATATATGTTGCTGTAGCCTTAACTTTCCCGTCAGGCGTGCAGTCCAGCTGTAAACTAAGAGACCCAGCCAGCCTTTCCGCTTCTTCGGGGGTCATCCAGACCTTGATGGGAGTATCATGCTTATAAAGCGGAAGGGCATAGCCGAAACTGCGGGGTTCTGCATAGCGGATGTTCAGTCCCAGGGTATTGACTACTTTTTTTATTAAAGTGCGGGAACGGAGGATTTCCATTTCATTGTCAAAATTGCTGGCCATGCTCAGCATCCCGAGATCCTGCATGGTGGCAAGCGGATTGTTGGCACTGCCTTTTCCTTTGTCGTCCTGTTTGATCAGCACTGTGGCATTCACATTGTAAACCGGAGTCTGATAGCGCAGGTAGCCCCAGGCTCCGATCAGGCAGAGAATGAGGCAGGCTACAAACCAGGGCCAGTACATCAGGTATTCAAACAGAATCGCTTTATAGTCGATGGGCTTTTCGTCTTCAGTTGAAAAAAGATCGTCGTATTTTTCGTTGCTCATGATAACATTACTTAAAGATGGTGACTAACAGGCTGGCCAGAGAGACCAGAATAGAGGTCGCAGAAATGGCAATGGTAGTGGTATTACCAATGTCAGAGTTGCGGGATTTGGTCTTGTTGGGAGTGACATAGAGAATGTCATTCTGCTGGAGGTAGAAATAGGGGGAACGGATCAGATTGGCATCGTTCAGGTTCAACTCTTGAATGTCGCGTCCTCCGTCTGCCGTTTCGCGGACCAGTTTCACATTGTCACGCAGACCGTAAATCGTCATATCGCCTGCCATGGCCAGTGCTTCCAGTACATTCACTTTTTCATTCGTAACAGTGAAGGTTCCTGGTTTATTGACTTCACCCAATACGGAGATCTTATAGTTCACCATGCGTACAGTGACAATTGGGGTCTCTTTCAAATAGGGGATTAGTTGGGAACGAAGCATGTCCTCGCATTCATTCTTTGTCATGCCGCCAACTTTCAGACGTCCTAACACGGGGAAGTCTATTTCTCCTGCGTTGTTCACCAGATACTGCTGTAAGCTTGGCTGAGTCGTTGTCTTGTAATTGATTGCAGCATTGGTCGGATCTTGTACTGTCAGATTAAAAGGGGCTGCTACGGTTGGATCGGTGGTACTGACGGTAATGGTCAGCAGATCCTTGGGCATGATCCGGGCGTCGTAGAGCGGAATTTCTCCGGCCGGTACATTGACTGTCGCAGAATTCTGCAAATAGGGCACCTTCTTATAAGAGGTACAGCCTGACAGCAGGAAGGCTGCTGTCAGGAAGCAGAGAATGTTTGATTTGAATGTCATAATGATTTTAGGTTTCCTTTGATGTTACTAAGCCGTCGCGATTCCGGGGGCCGGAATCTGACTGACTTTCCGATTTTTTGCTGAATAGATTCATTGTTGACCACCACGCCCCGGGGGCCGGAACCGTGGTCACTTCCTCGTCCGGGGGCCAGAGCGAAAGGAAGCTACGTTTGGGGTGCGCTTCGCGGTTACCTCTCCCAACCGGGGACCGGGAAGAAGGGATAAAACCGGAATTTTTTGGCTGCAGATGCAATTGTTATTCATAATTGCGAGACAAAGGTAACTATCTTATTTTAATTTAAAACAAAATTTCCAATATTTTTCAAAAGCAACTATTAATTTTGTGTCGGACTTCTTAAGAAAAAGAATTTCAAGGAGATTTTATGAGAATTTCAATTCGATTTCGTTCTCGATTTTAACGAGTTTAAAGAATCTTAAAACCGGACATTTTTTTTCATTTGGCCGGTAAAATATATTCACCCATGAGACAAAAAGAAGTAAAAACAGAAAAACGGGAGCAAAAGACAGAGAGTGAGAAACCGAAAAGATGGCTGCGCCACACCCCTGAAGGGTATCAGTTTACGGAGGCCGAGTATGCACTGAATGCACTGGGGAATTTCCTGACCCTGATTGCCTGCGGGAAGATCAAGCTGAGCTGGTCGGATGAGATGCAGCTCAAGCGGCTGACCAAATATCTGGTCCGGATGCTCTTCAAGGGGCCCTGGAGAAGCGTACGGAAGAAGATCCTGGAAGATTAGGGCTCCGCGGACAGGCCGGAAATACCTGCCCGGAAAATAAAAAAAGGCTTCGGCGTTTCCATGCAAACGCCGAAGCCTTTTGACTGAAACGCCGAAACGTTTTCAGGGTCCACCTGGGTCCACTTTTTCTATATGGACCCTATTCCGTGGAATGCACCTTGCGGTAGATGCCGTTGTCGTATGCTACCAGGTTCTGTTTCAGCATCTTCTTGAGCCATCGCTTGGCCGTGGAACGGGAGATGTCCATGGCAGCCGTCGCGGTGAGATATTCCATGTAAGTGAAGCTCTCGGGCAGCTTCTTGTAGCACTCCAGCACGCGGTGGAAACAGGTCATCTGCGAGCGTTTCCGTTCCGTTCCGGGCAGGATGGTGGAGAGGGAGAGGCTGTGTTCCAGCAGCACTTTGACCAGTTCGATAGTGATGTTGAAATCCTCGTCGCTGCAGGTGACATCCTTCATGTTCCAGCCGGCTTCCCACTTGCGCAGGGCGGTGAGCACCATGGCGATGCGCATCGTCAGCAGTCCGTGACGTCCCACAATGGCCTCGTTGCCTTCTCCGTCCTCCAGCGAGACATTCTGCATCATGTGACCGAACAGCTTGTTGTGGATCTTCCACTGTTCGCGGGTGAAATGGACGGAGGTGGGGGAGTTGAGCAGGAAATGGTAGGTCTGAAGCACATCATCTGCCAGATTCTCAAAGAGTTCGTCGCCGTCTTCGGGGATTCGTCGGTGGCAGTCACGTCGCCTTCCGGCAGGTACATATCAGGTTCATCCACCGTGACTTCGGTGCCGGTGGAGATGCTGGCGTTGAACTGGCCATGCAGCACGCCTTTGATCTCGGCATCTACCACGCCGTTGATGTAACCGCGGACGCGGCCGTTGACGTGCATCGTGCCGCTGGCGGTGCGGGTGGTCACGCCGATGCCCTTCATCTCAAAGCTGGTGCGCTCGATGATCGTATCGCCGAGGATCAGGCTGTTTGAAGGGGAAATGACGTTCGGCCGTGTGACGGGCAACAATGCCGTTACATGGAATCCCGGCAAGTACGACTGGTATGAAACGGTCAAGCTCAACTACGGCTATAACTTTATGGCCGGTCTTCCTGCCCTCCGCCTGTTGCCGGGGTGGACCAGCCCCAAGCAGCATGTGCCCAAGACATGGCGCATCATGGACGATATCCTTTCCTTCTGGCAAAGCCTGGGCATCGGCGGTTTCAGGTGCGACATGGCCCAAATGATCCCCAT
>OHAQ01001239.1_pt1 | contig 20169 bp, 22 predicted proteins | sample 1577111 | NCBI WGS metagenome assembly OHAQ01 (sample SAMEA3541549, study PRJEB24748) | human gut metagenome | biome: human gut; feature: human-associated habitat; material: faeces | place: China | collected 2012 | reverse complement strand
GGGTTCGCGGTTCTGCAGAAATGGTTCGCCGAGATGTCTACGCGCCTCTGCGACCTGCGTGACGGGCTACCGGGAGCTATCAATATCCCGGTCGACGAACTGCGCAACCGCCTGCCGGAACTGCCAACCGACAGACCAATCGTAGTGACTTGTGCCATCGGATTACGCGGATATCTGGCTTACCGCATTTTGGTTCAGCATGGTTATAAAAATGTAAAGAACCTGTCGGGAGGATTCAAAACATGGAGTGCAGCGACAGCCGGAATAGCTTCCAAACAAACAGAAGGCAATTCCCAAACAGCAATGACACCAAAAACGTCTACCGCCGCCGCATCTTCTTCTCCCTCACAACAGACTATCCGGATTGATGCCTGCGGTCTTCAATGCCCCGGTCCAGTCATGCAGCTGAAAAAACATTATGCTGAGATAAATACAGGTGACCGTCTTCTGATAACCGCCACCGACCAGGGATTCGGGAAAGATGTAGCCGCCTGGTGCAATATGACCGGAGCACAGCTGGTCGGAGTTGAGAATAAATCGGGAGTCATCCATGCTACAATCGAAAAAGGTGAACCTAAAAGTTCCTGTAAAATGGTGAACGGTACGGACAACAAGACGTTGATTGTATTCAGTGACGACCTGGATAAGGCCCTTGCCTCCTTCGTTATTGCCAACGGAGCCGCCTCGACCGGCAAGAAAGTAACCATGTTCTTCACTTTCTGGGGACTGAATGTCATCAAGAAACGGCAGAAACCGTCTGTTTCAAAAGATATATTCGGCAAAATGTTCGGCTGGATGCTTCCCGCCCACAGCGGTAAACTGAAACTATCGAAAATGAATATGGGTGGTGCCGGAAGTTGGATGATGCGCCTCATTATGAAGAAAAAGCATATCGACAGCCTGGAAAGCCTCATCGCTCAAGCCGCTGAGAACGGTGTCGAAATGATAGCCTGCACCATGAGTATGGATGTGATGGGTGTCAAAAAAGAGGAACTGATGGACAACGTCACGCTTGGCGGAGTAGCCACTTATCTTGAACGGGCGGAAGATGCAAACGTAAACCTGTTCATCTAAACACTCCGGTTATTTTCCAAAGGATATATACCCCATAAAAAAAGCATATATGTTTTGCGTTTAAAACATATATGCTTTGCTTACAAAAGTCCCTTATTTTGATTTCAAAAGTCCTATGTTTTTTTCTTGACAAATAAAGGCCTCTATTTCAGGGGCAATGTCGTTACGTCGACATCCGGAGCAGTTCCGTTCGGCTGACGTGTAAAAACGGATTTGAACTCTGTATTATCATTGAAGAAACCGCCGTTACAGAGGAAGAACATATTATCTTCCACCCCACCGGCATAATCCTGACGGACACCGGCACGGGCGGTGGCATCATAAGTGAACATGCCTTCGGTAAGTTCTTTCCACTCTCCTTTAGCCGTACGGGCCCATTGGTTTCCAAAATGGACACTACGTTCCAGATAACCTTGCCCGGGCATAAAGTTTTCAAGGAAAGAATGTGCTCCGGTGTACCATGCGTTTGTCTGCGGCCGCAGAAAACCGCTAGGCAGATGCATGTGAAATGCTCATAAATGAATTGGTGTTTTAAATCGAAAGGTTTCATATCATAAATAGCCACGTCTTGATAGGTTATATTTAAGTTATTCTCTTTTTTGCGTGCTTCACGTTTATAATATTGCTCCATTTTAGGGTTTGGTGTATATGTGGATGTGGCAGCTATCTGAACAGATGCGACGGAATTTGTAGCGTCTGGAAGTTTGAATAAATCGAGTATTTTTTGCATTATTGACATTGGCGGATGCTCCTTTCTACTAAGAGATAAGAGTATTTTAGCATACTAAGAGCAGATGTGCATTATAAAGTCCCCCGCTTACATAACGTAGGCGGGGATTTTAAGAAATATTATTCGGTTTGTGGAGATTTACTTTTGACAAGATTAATATAATTTGGAATATTACTGCATATGAAATCAAACAATAAGTTGTATTCCAGTTCAGTTAGAGTGACCTCGGTAGAATCTTTTTTTAGTACAACATCGAAAGTATCACAAAGAGGATATTCATGAAAATCTACATCGTCATACAGATATTGTAGAAGGGAAGTCATTGCGTTTATTCCATATAATACTTCATCAGAGTAAAAATTTGTTTCATCATCATCCCAACCTAACAAAAAATCAGGAGTGGTTTCGAGAGCTTTTGCTATTAATAATATTTTTGATTGAGGAAGCCCACGTCCATCATTTTCTATTTTATTAATAGACGATCTTGATCTATATCCTATTTTTTTTGCAAGTTCTTCTTGGGACATGCCGAGTTCTTCACGTTTTTTTCGAATTCTATCACCAATTTCCATTATAATCACCTCGTAATTATATATTAGCATTGTGTAGAAAAAAATTCAACTTTTATTGAAATAAATGTTGACAATTATTAAACAAAAGAGTAACATAACAAATGTGGACAAAATGCCAACAATAAGAAAGGAGGGATGAAAAATGGTAGATACACAAAAATTATGTAAGAGAATAGATGAGTCTGGATTAAAAAAGTATTACATAGCTTCGAAGGTCGGCTTGACTACTTATGGATTACAAAAGAAAATTAATAACCAAACACAGTTTAAAGCCAATGAAATCGAAGAATTATGCATTATGTTGAAAATTAAGACATTAGAAGAAAAAGAAAAAATTTTTTTTGCAAAAAATGTTGGCAAAATGGAAACAAAAAAGTTGCAAAAAAAAGAGTAAACACCCACCGACCAAAGTTCGTGTTTACTCAAAATGGAACCTATTAAATATAGGAATTTCCTATTCGCATTATAGGGGATTCCGCCAGTTTTTGCAAGGAGGAATTGCAAAATGCAGAATGAAGTAGTAAAAGTGAATGACAAACGGATTGTTGCGGTAGAGTGGAATGGCGAGAGAGTTATTACAACGGCGCAACTGGCAGACGTTTATGAAACATCGGCTGATAATGTTAGGGTAAATTTCAATAACAACAAAGATAGATTTACGGAAGGAAAACATTACTACATTCTCAAAGGAGAGGAACTGCGGATGTTCAAGCGCAACGTAAATGATATTTACGCTGTGAAACCTAACATTAATCAAATTTACTTATGGACAAAGAGAGGAGCAAGTAGACACTGTAAGATTCTTGACACAGATAAGGCGTGGCAACAGTTTGATTGCTTAGAAGAAAATTATTTCAATCCACAGCCAGTACATTCCATTACATATCAGTATCCAGTATCTCCGGCGGCACTGGAAAGTGCAACAAATGCTGGTCGTTTATTTGAGCGTATAATGAAGTCAGAGGGTGCCTGCCCGCATGAAATTGCTATGGTGGTTAAATCAATATTCAATCAGGCAGGAATTGAAGTCAGAGAGCAGTTTGTTAAAATTCCGGCATATGAGCAATTAGCATTGGATATTATCACACGGTAGGGGGGCACTATGGCAAGAATAAAAGATACTATGAAAGTGATAAGCGATACAAGAGGTAAAATTGATAAAAATTATGATATGTTTGCGTCAAATATTATACATATCAGTAATGCGAGCGCAAATACATATGAAGCAATTAATAATGCTTTTTTTCTTTGGATACGCACAGGGGCAAAAGGCAGCCAAAGCAAAAAGGCGAAATGTGTAAAGTATGGTGGTGCTTAGAGAGCTTGGAAACAGGCTCTCTTTTTACATAAAAATGGCACAAATCTATTCCACACTCATGATAAAATAATATTAACAAATAAATAAGCACCGGACGGAACGTAGGAAGCCGTCCGCTACCCTAGAAAAAATATAGGATGTTGTTAAGGCACGTCCTGTTTTTGGGCGTGCTTTTTTCTTTGTATTTTGCCAGCTATGGAGTAAATAGCAACTCATTCGCGCCGGACTGACCGGAGTAAAAACTTGGAAAGAAAGAGGTAAGGAACATGGTAAAAGTAATCAGCGAATTGGAGAAGATTGGTCTGTCACTGACAGATGAGCAGAAAGAATCCATCAAAAAGAGTATGGGCGAGGAATTATATTCTAAGCAGGAATTGGACAAGAAACTTTCCAAAACGCAGGAACTCGAAGAAAAAAATAAGGAACTTGTAGGAAAGCAGGAAACTCTTGAAAAGGAATTACAGACTATGAGAGATTCCACACCGGATGCAGATGCACTGAATCAGAAGATTGCAGAACTGACGACCACACTGGAGACAGAACGTAAGGAACGTGCGGAGAAAGACGAAAGGGCAAGGCTTGATGGTCTTGTAACAGATTTCTTTGCTGATAAGCATTTTGTTAATGCTATCACGGCAGACGCGATCAAAGCGCAGCTGGTCGACAAACTTAACTCTGATGAAGCACGCGGAAAAAGTATTTCAGATCTGTTTGACACCATTGTCAAGGATGATAAAGGCAATTATAAGCCGGACATTCTCATTGACGAAAAGACATTCCAGGCGCAGCAGAACCGCAGCCAGATTGTTGGAAATCCAATTAATCAGCCGGATGGGGCAAAACTTTCTATGGCTGAACTTATGAAACTCAAAAACAAAAACCCGGATATGGACATTACGCCATATCTGAACAGAAAGAAGGAGAAATAACACATGGCATTATTTGATTTGGTAAATTTCAATGGTGAAGTATTCGATGCAGCAGTGCGCGAGACTCCGAATCTGCGTTTAAATGAACTGCTTCATTGCGGCGCGATCGTAGAGCGTGGCGAGTATGCATCTTTATTGCCGGATCAGAAGGGCGGTAACTTTATCACAACTCTGATCAAGGCGCGTTTATCCGGAAAGACCGTGAATTACGACGGCAAAACAGACATTACAGCAGAAGAGCGCGGCAATTACACTATGGGGCGTATCGTTGTCGGCAGGGCGCAGGGATGGACAGAGAAAGATTTTGTATCTGATATTTCGGGGGATGATTATTCCGCAGCAGCCGGAGAGGTCGCAGAGTTCTGGGATGATGTAGACCAGGATACGCTTCTTAGCATTCTTAAAGGTGTGTTCTCTATGAGTACCGGAGAGGGTAAGAAGTTCGTAGATGCGCACACCTACGATATTACTGCAGAAACAGAAAATACTTTCGGACCTACAACCCTTAACAATGCAATGCAGAAAGCACTGGGAGATAAGAAAGCAAACTTCTCACTTGCAATCATGCATTCTGTGGTCGCTACAAATCTGGAGAATCTTAAGCTGCTGGATTACATGAAATATACAGATGCCGATGGTATCGAACGTGATCTGGGGCTTGCTACCTTAAACGGCAGGATCGTACTTATTGACGATACGATGCCGGCTGTGGAAGTTGCAGAATCTTCTAAGGGTGCGGGGGATGGATATACAAAATATACCACCTATGTTCTTGGCAACGGAGCAATCGAGTACACAAACTGTGGTGTAAAGGTTGCATCTGAAATGGATCGTAATCCGGCGAAGAACGGTGGAGAGACAACACTGTATACCAGACAGAGAAAAGTGTTTGCCCCGTATGGTATTTCCTGGAAGAACACAGGCGTGATTTCTCCGACTAATGCACAGCTGGAGACAGGAACAAACTGGGAGATTGCACAGAACAACTCTTCTGATAAACCGGATTATTTCCCGGCAAGAGCGATCAACATTGCGCAGATCATTACCAGAGGATAAAGAAAGGGGATTTCTGATGGGATACACCACATATGACTTCTACAAAGAAAAATACTATGGGGATTCTATCGAGGAATCCCTTTTCCCCAAGTGGGAAGATAAAGCATCTATGAAGTTGGATCAGCTGACCTATGGGAACATCAACGATGATACCAGAACAGAATTTGACGAACGGATTCAGAAAGCCACCTGTGCACTTGCAGATCTGCTCTATCAGATAGATTTCAAGACCAGTCATGCCAGTGATGAAAAAGGCGGCAATGTGAAGTCAATGTCCTCTGGTGGGCGGTCAATTAGCTTCGGAAGTAATGAAACGCTTATTGATAAGGTGCTTGGGGATAAGGTAGCACAGAACCGGTTGTGTTATGACACGGTGTGCGAATACCTGTCCGGCACCGGATTATTATATGCAGGGTGTAATTATGGGATTCTTTGATAACAAGACTGTCACACTATTCAGCCGCTCATTCAATGCAGAAACCGAGGAAGAAACGTACTATCCGACACTGCTTGAGTGCGTAGACCTGGTGGAAACCAAGGGTGCGAACATCTCTAAGAGCGGCATAGATAGTGCGGATACAGTGAAATTGTATGTTGATTTCAAAAATATTGTCAAACCGTACCTTCCGCCGAAAGAGTGGGAAAATATGCCGGACAAATGCAAGCAGTATTTTTTGACATTCAATCCGGCACAGGATTTCTTTATCAAGGGAGATCAGACAGCCGTTGATCTGCCGGAAACGGACGCTTACGAATGGATGCGAAACAATTTTGATGATGTCTATAAGGTAACGAACATCGACAAATATGAGGACATTCTTCCTCATTTTGAAGTAGGGGGCGTGTAAATGGAAGAGAAGGAAAAACTTACTATACAGGATGCAGAGAACGCACAAAAAGGTGTTCTTGCACTTGCTATGGCTTATCCGGATTATCCTGCATTATTCAAGGCAGACAACAAAACGATAAGATGGAACTCTGTCAATACAGACAGGTCTATCGGGTTATTCCCGATGCAGGGAGCGGTATATCTGAAAAAGTATGTCAGTGGCAGTTATGTGGCACAGATGCCATTTCAGATGGTTTATAAATGTGCACCAACTACCAATAAGGCAAGCATTGAAGCACAGGAAATGTTAAACAATCTTGCTGCATGGATGGAAGAGAGCGGGATCGAATTCAAGGACCCGCATCTGACATTGCAGTCAATCGCAAGGACTTCCCCAGTGTTTGGCAGTGAACAGGATGATAAAACGGTTATGTATGCTGTGAATATGCAGCTTAAATATTTTTATAAAAAGTAGGGAAGAGAGGATAAGAAGTCATGAAGAAAAGTGCATTCATTATGAATACGAATTTACAGTTTTTCGCAGAAGATCGTACAAATATGGTTTCTCTGCTTGATATTGGTACACTCATCGGAAGCACAGCCAAGATCGTAGAGATGGGCGATGGCTACAAAGAGATCACAGAGGACTGGGGACCGAATACTGAGTCAACCCAGTACGTCAATATGAAAAATGCAAACAATACGGTAAAGGGATATGAGTTTTCCACAACACCGGAGCGTGATTATATGTCTGACGATATGCAGACTGCAATCGATACGATGTTCAAGTTATTCCCGACCGGAAAGCAGTGTGAGACATATTATTACAGATATTACAAAACAGACATTACAAAAGGCACAGGCGATTGTATCCGCGTACCTGTCACGGTATGTCCGTCAAGTACTGGTGGATCTGGCGGTGACACACTGACATCTTCCATTCAGATCAACGGCAATGGAGCAGTAGAACTTGGAACAATCACAATTGGTTCAGATGGCGCATTCACATGGGCGCCGAAAGTATCCAATACATCTGGAAAATAATAAGCGGTGTTAATTACAAATTAGCATAATCGGGTGGGTTTCTTTTAGTCCTGCCCGATTTCTGAAAGGATGGTAATTTATGGAAGAATTAGTATTAGACAGTGGTGTCAGAAAAATTGCAATTAAAAATGAGGACGGGGATGTCGTTACCGTGTTGAGCATCAATGTCGCAGATGCCGACACAGCCGAGCGATTCGGACAGGTCATCAACAAACTGGAAAGAATCTCCGAGAACTGTGAGAAAGAGGCGGCAGCATGGAAGAAAGAACATGCACAGGATGAGGTAGATTCTGACAACGTTGATGTTGAGTCGGTTTTACAGGCAAACAGAATCCGGGTGAAATACCTGAAACAGATTGCAGCAGAGATCGACGGTCTGTTTGGGGAAGATACGGTAAAGAACGTGTATGGAGATTTCACTCCGGACGAGACGGCACTGGTGGAATTTGTCGAGAAGATCATCCCAGTCATGAATAAGCTCTTCGGCAAGCGTTACGAGATGACCAGAAAACGCTATAACTCCGGCAGAAAAGGAGCACGGACATGATTAATGTCATGCTTGATCCGCTGCCTGAGGAATGGAACGGTTACAAGGTTAATACATCATTTCGTATCGGCATACAGGTATTCCTTGTGCAGTATGACAAAGAACTGAATGAGTATGAGAAGAGTGATGCACTGATCTATCTGCTGTTCGATGAACGGGAGCACCCGGACGGGGATGATCTTCGTCAGTGTGTGGAGTGGTTTCTAAATGGCTGGTTCCATGACAAACCGGAATCATCAAAAGATAATCGCAGACTGGTAGATTACGACATTGACCAGTGGCGTATTTATGCAGACTTCCGGCAGATATACGGGATTGATCTCTCCTTGGATGATATGCACTGGTGGATGTTCAATGGTCTGCTCTGGAATATGCCTTATAAACAGTCATCATTCCAACAGGTTATAGAGATCCGCAGGAAGAAAATCACATCCAAGATGGGAAAAGAAGAGAGACAGGCGATTAAGGAAGCACAGGAAATGTATGCCTTAGAACAGCCGGAAGAAAAGAAAGAGTATACTGAGGATGAGAAAACAAAGATTGACGAATACGATCAGATGATGGCAGAGATCAGAGCAAAGAAGAAAGCAGAAAAGGAACTTGGATTAGCTTAGAAAGAGAGGATTGCATATGGCTGGTGGATATGATGGAGAAATCAGAATAAGGACATTAATTGAAAATGGAGATGCATCCAGCAGCCTGTTGCAGTTAGAAGCAAGGTTTCAGAAATTGACACGGGAATCACAGCGTCTTACCGATCAGATGCGGCAGATGGAACAGATGAGGATTCCGACAGAAGAGTATCAGCAAGTACAAGATCAGCTTAATAAAGACAATACAGCTTTAGATAAATTATTAGAGCGTATGGAACGTTTTAAAGCTGTTGGCGGTAAAACAGATAGTCGTACATTTAAAAATATGCAGTATGACGCAGAACAATTATCGGAATCGATACGGTATGCCAACGGAGAGTTGCAGGCAATGAGAGATACCGGTACCGCCTATGTTGATCCAAAAAGCACAATAGAATATCAGCAGAAAGCAGAGCGTTTAAGAGATGTAAATAGTCAGATGGAGATTTTAAATCAGCGGATGAATGAAGCTGCGGACAGAGAAACCAGAGCCGGAAACACGGGCGAGCAGAGTCTTAGCAAAACACAAAAAGCTGCTGAAAAGGCAAAGACAGCGATTGCCGGCATGATTCCGACGGTCGGAAAAGCAAAAAGTGCTTTATCTTCGGTTGGTAGTGCTGCAAAAAGAGTTTTCGATAGTATTTTTAATCATACCAAGAAATCAGGCGGAATGATTGAAAAATTTGGTAAACGAGTAAAGAAAATTGCTCTAACAATATTGGTATTTCAGTGGGTTTCAAAAGCGTTCCGGGCGATGATTGATAGTATTAAGTCGGGAATCCAGAATTACGCAAAGTATTCCGGTGACTTCAATCAGAAAATGTCAGAACTTAAAACATCGGCAACGAATTTAAAAAATGCGATCGGTGCAGCAGCAGTCCCGATTGTCAGTGCATTGGCACCGGCTTTAACAACACTCTGCAACTGGCTTACCAAAGCGGTCAACCTTTTAAATCAGTTGTTTTCTGCACTTTCTGGAAAAGGTACATGGAGTAAAGCGAAGAACCAACAGGTAGACTATGCAAAATCCTTAAATGGCACTGCGAATGCCGCTAAGAAAGCGAAGGGTGCATTACAGGGATTTGATGAACTGAATGTTATCAGTTCAAATGATTCTGGCAGTGGCGGCGGAAACGGAACTGCAGGTGTGTCATATGAAGATATGCCGATATCAGACAATATTAAAAAGATAAAAGATATACTATCCGGTGAGGATTGGACAGAACTCGGAAAAATCATTGCAGATAAGCTCAACAGTGCAATGAAAAGTATTCCGTGGGATTCTATCCAGGCAGAAGCAGAAAAGACAGGAAAACGAATTGGTACGTTGATAAATGGGTTCGTAAGTGAATTTGACTGGAATTTATTAGGATATACACTTGCGCAGGGAATTAATACAGCACTTATATTTTTGAATACATTCTTAGAAACAGTTGACTGGACAAAACTGGGATCCGGACTGGCTACTGGAATAAACGGTTTGGTAGATAATTTGGACTGGAGTCTGTTGGGGACAACGATCAGCAATGGTTTGAATGCGGCTATTGATACAGCATATGGATTTGTTTCGACACTCGATTGGGGAAAAATGGGGCAGAGCGTAGGACAGGCATTGTCAAATGCAATCCAGAATATCAAGTGGACGGAGTTCGGAGAAACGATCGGAACTGCGGTCACAGGGTTACTCGCATTTTTGGATGAAATAATAAAAAATACAGACTGGAAAGCCTTGGGACAGGGGATCATTGATGCCATTGGAGGATTTTTTGAAACGCTTGACTGGGGAGTTATCGGAGATACATTATCAAGCGCACTGGCGGGATTATGTGATTTTCTTAGTGGTGTAATTGATGAGATTGATTGGAGCGGGATACCAACATACATAGCGCAAAGCATAGCGGATTTATTGAAAGGATTTGACTGGGCGAGTGCAATGGAGAGTGTTGCAGAACTTCTTTTCCAGGCATTAAAGGCCGCTATTGAGTTACAGGATAGTATTTGGGACTTACTCGAAAGCGCTTGGGATAATGTAAAGGATTACTTCAATGACTACATTAAAGAGGCTGGTGGAAATGTAATCGAGGGACTCTATAACGGAATACTGGATGCATTGAAAAATGTTGGAACATGGATTGTAGAAAATATTTTTAACCCATTTATCGAAGGATTCAAGAATGCTTTTGGCATCCATTCCCCATCGACTGTAATGGCAGAAATGGGCGATTATATCATCGAGGGACTTAAAGTTGGATTGACAGGTATGTGGGAAAGAGTGAGTGATATCATTGAAAAATTCAAAGATAATACGAAAAAATCATTTACGGATGTAAAAGACAACGTCATTACCACACTTAATAATATGAAAGAAAAGGTGGAGAATATTTTTCAAAATATGTGGGGCGGAGTCAAAAATATTATCAATACAATGCTTGGCGGCGTAGAGAAAATGGCGAATGGAATGATAAACGGTTTAAACACGATGATAGGTGCTTTGAACGGACTGCAATGGGATATTCCTGATTGGGTACCAATCATAGGTGGAAATAAGTTCGGGTTAAGCATTCCGACAATCAGCAATGTTTCCATCCCACGTCTTGCCAATGGTGGTATCACAACCGGCAGCACTCTCGCAAACATCGGAGAAGCAGGACGCGAAGCAGTACTTCCGCTCGAAAATAACCTGTCTTACATGAAACCGCTTGCAGAAATGATCGCAAGTGAGATGAAAGGCGTGCAGACGGTGCGGATCGTAGCGGACGAAGGAAAGATTTTCAAAATTGTAAAGGAAGAGGCAAACGACTATTACCGGAGAACCGGAAGTCCGGCATTTGACTTTTAGGAGAGGAGCGTATAAATGGCATACAGCGGATTTTTAATAAAAGTAGGCAATTACACAGTTCCTTTCCGGTATATAGAGGCAAAGAAGTATAAATGCGGTATCAAGGGGCAGGATCTTGATACCTACCGGGATGCGAACGGGATACTGCACCGGGAGGCATTGAGTAACGTTTCCATAAAAATGGAATGGGAAACACCGGGAGATATAGACGAAGCTGCATTGCGTCCGCTGATGGACAGTATCAGATCCCAATATTCCCATGCAATCGAAAAGAAATCGCTTGTTACCGCATGGATGCCGGAAATCGGTAATTATGTAACGATGGACTGCTATATGCCCGACGTGGAGTATCAGATAGATTATGCAGATGAATGGACAGTCCAGTATGGATCATTCCGGCTGGCATTTATCGGATATGGAGGTGTAATTGGATGATTGATTTTAAATATGCTGATTTATTTAAACAGAATAGCGTTGATATTCAGCTTGAGATTATTTCTGATGATGGAAAAATCCATATCACAAACACTGAATTTCATGAGGAAGAGTTTGAATTAACAGAAAGCCTGTGTTCACAGTCTGAATTGACTTTTGGTGCTGTCGAAGCCGGATCTGTAAAATTTAAGGTATCAAATATTTTTCTTCCAATGAAAGGGAGATGGATGACCATCAGGATGATAATTGGCGGGCACACAGATCAACCCTTTTTGATAGGAAGATTTAAAGGTTATTCCGATACGCCGACTGCTGACAGAAAATACCGAGATGTAGTTGCATATGATGCTCTTTATGACATTTTAAATGCAGATGTGGCAGCATGGTACAACACTGTATTTCCATCCCATAAAGAGCAGCAGAAAGATAAAGATGGAAAAACTACGACTGTTACAGTTTATGATCCGGTCACAATGAAGCAATTCCGGGACAGCTTTTTTAAGCACTTCGGGATTGAGCAGGCTGACATTATACTGGTTAATGACGGCATGTCTATTGAAAAAACAGTTGCAGTCACGGCATCCAGCGAGACAAGTTCTGATACAGAGGAATCGAGCACCATAGGCGAATCTATGAGCGGCAAAGAAGTGTTGTCCTGTATTTGTGAGATCAATGGCTGTATGGGGCATATGGGGCGCGACGGGAAGTTTCATTATATTTATCTGGAACAGGAGATACAGGGACTTTATCCGAGAAACGATCTTTATCCGGCAGATGATTTGTTCCCAAGAGATCCGAAAAGCAACCGTATCGGGAAGGATTTATATATAACGGCTGAGTATGAAGATTTTCTTGTTAAAACGATCAATAAGTTACAGATCCGGGAGCAGAAGAATGATATTGGCGTGATCGTAGGCACCGGAGACAATGCTTATGTGATCGAGGATAATTTTCTTGTCTATGGTAAAGGTTCAAAAGAACTGAAAGGAATTGCAAAAAATATCCTTTCCAAGATCAGAGGGATTGTTTACCGCCCGTTTACGGCGGACTGCAAAGGAAATCCGTGTCTGGAAGTTGGGGATGCAGTGCGGCTGCCGACCAGATATGAACTGATTGAGTCCTATATCTTCAAAAGGACTTTAAAAGGTATACAGGCTTTAAGGGATGATCTGGAAGCGGACGGGGAAGAGTGCCGGACGAGTAAAGTGAATGGTATACAGCGAAGTATTTTACAGCTTAAAGGAAAAAGCAATGTATTAGAGCGGACGATTGAAAAGACACAGAGCACGATCGAGGATAAAGAGAGGAAATTAATATCACAGATAACGCAGACTGCGACTGAAATCCGGACGGAAGTGAAAAACACAGCCGATGGTCTATCATCACGGATTACTCAAAACGCAAATAATATTACAGCAGAAGTAAAAAGAGCACAGGGGCAGGAAGTTGAACTTGCAGCAGCTATTAAAATCAATGAGGACAAGATTACAGCGGAAGTTACGAGAGCAAGCGAAGCAGAGGGCGATTTGTCCGGAAAGATAGAGGTGACCGCAACTAAGATACGGTCAGAAGTCAGTGCTTCTTTAACAGTATGGGATACCGAAGATTATGACGTTACACATTGTGGTTTAGGGAATCCACAAGATACATACCCTGCATCTTCGTATTATTCTGGACACAGTTTTTTGGATCAGAATACTGGAAAGTTTTATGGTTGCGAACCAGATGGTGGAATAAGCAGTGGAAAATACAAATGGACTCTGATAAAGAAATTTAAGCAGCTTTCATCGAGTGCGTCCAGTACGATTACGCAGTCATCAAAGCAGATCAGCTTGAAAGTATCAAAAGACAGCGTCATTTCAGAAATCAACCAGTCAGCCGAGGGCATAAAAATCAAAGCAAAACTTTTGGAATTAAAAGGCTCTATGGAGATAACTGGCGGGTATGTGCATATTCAGACGGAAGAAAGCACAGCAAATTTGATTGAATTTAAAAGAAGCGGTACATGTGTGCAGATGGGAACAGATGGCTTTAAAGCGGTAGAAGGAACACTTGAAAGTCCAAACCATCAATGTGTCGTTCAATATAATCATATCTCACTAAATAAGGGCGGAACAGATACGGATCACTGTATGATTAATCTGGATGGGGATACCGGTGTTGCTGGATTTAGAGGGGGGATAATTGATGGTTCAGATAAAAGAATAAAAAACACAATCAAGGATTTAGATAAACATGAATCAGCTAAGACCATTTATTCCTTAAAACCAAAGTCGTACCGTTATAATTTTGAAGAAACCGGTTATCATCATGGATTCATTGCACAAGAAGTATTAAAAAGTGTGAAAAAGGGATGGAATATATGCCCGAAAGCATTTCCAAATGAGAATGGAGAAGTTTATTACGGCATGAGGTACACAGAACTTATTGCAGATCTGGTAGTCACAGTGCAGTTACAGCATGAAGAGATAGAAAATCTGAAAGAAAAGGTGGAGAGTTTATGATTAATGCAGAAATCCGAGAGTTTGAGAATGACATTATTAATTATGTAAATGCCTGTGAAAGTATTCCGGTTGAGGTTAAATATCTGGTGTTTAAAGATATTTTGCATCAGATCGAATCAGAAGCAAATAGAAATGTGATTGCCGAACGGGAACAGATGGAGAAAGACATGGAAAAGGAGGACAAGGAACATGAATAAAGCACACGTACCTATCAACTGGGAGAATTACCCAAGCGATGAGACTCCGTTGAACGAACGAAACCTCAACAAAATGGATAGTGCTATCGGCATTATTGACGACAATGTAGTTACATTGGATGCGACGAAAGCAACCAAGACAGAGGTGGCAACGCTTGTTGCGGATGTGACGTTTGAGGAGTCGACCGGAATCATTACGATCACAAAAAAGAACGGTTCTAAGATTGCAATCGATACACAGATGGAGAAGATCGCTGTCAACTTCACATACAATTCAACTACACAGCAGATTATCCTGACGCTGATTGATGGAACAAAACAGTACATAGATCTGTCAGCATTGATTACGCAGTATGAATTTCTTGATTCTGATACAGTGGCATTTTATATCGATTCATCCGGCAAGGTGTCGGCAATCGTGAAAGAGGGAAGCATTGAGGAAAAGCATTTAGAACCAAATTATCTTGCCAAGATTAAGGTTGAGGCGGCAAAAGCCGAATTGAGCCAGAAAGCGGCAGCAACGTCTGAAGCCAATGCCAAAGCAAGTGAGGATGCCGCAAAAGCCAGTGAAACAGCTGCAAAAAAATCAGAGGACAATGCCAAGGCGTCCGAGACAGCGGCAGCGAAGTCAGCTACAGCGGCAGCGGCATCCGAAAGCAACGCAAAAGTCAGTGAGACATCCGCCAGTGAATCATCCGCCACAGCCACGGAGAAAGCATCGTCCGCCAGTCAGTCAGCTGATACAGCAGCCGAAAAAGCAGATATTGCAACTCAAAAGGCTGCGGAGATCATCGGTAAAGCGGAATCTGCAGAAGAAAGTGCAACCAAGGCACAGAGTTATGCTGTTGGTGGTACAGGAAGCAGAGAGGGCGAGGATTCTGACAATGCCAAGTATTACTATCAGCAGGCAAAAGATGTATCCGAAGCTATTAAAGGTGGATTGCAGCCACACGGAACAGTTGCATTTGCAGATCTTCCGGCACTTGCGGATGTTAGCACAGGGTGGATGTTCAATATTTCAGACGAATTTACCACCACGGATGACTTTAAAGAGGGAGCAGGGAATGTAATTCCTGCCGGTGCCAATATTTATAAAACATCAGATGAAAAGTGGGACGTGCTTGCCGGAACTCCGGTAACTGGAATTAAAGGTGTCAACGAAGATTCTTTTCGTCGTGGAAATGTAGTGCTTACGGCAAAAGATGTTGGCGCAGTGTCAACCGGGGGAGATACAGCAGAGAATACCACAGCATTTACGGCAGCATCCGCAAGAGAAAATCTCAAAAGCAGTGAATCCCATGCGACTCTGTTCGGAAAGATTGTAAAGTGGTTTTCTGATCTGAAAGAAGTTGCATTTACCGGAAAAATCCCATGGTCTGACGTGACAGGTAAACCGAGTACATACGCACCATCCAGCCATACGCATGATGAACGATATTATACAGAAAGTGAAGTTGATTCTATATATTCTGGTATTATGCAGAATCTTATCAGCGGAGACGAAAATGTGACGACAAAATTATCAAAAAACATTGCAAATGGAGATGCGACGCTTGATAACAGAATAACAGCAGTTGCCAACGCATTAAAAGGATATCTTCCGTTGTCAGGCGGAACGTTAACGGGAAGTTTAGATATTGCATCTGGAAAATATATCCATGGAACACATACAAACGGAACAATTCTTGACATTCTGGGATTAAATAAGAACAATAACTGCCATGTCGGGAATAATACAACTCCGACGTTTCTTCATGGAGCGGGGTATCAATTAGATATATCTGGAGCATTCATTTGTCCGAATGTATCGAACCAGATGTCATGCGGAACAAAAAATAAATTATGGACAACTGTTTTTTCAAAAACAGGCGCTATTAATACCTCTGATCGTACAAAAAAACATAATATTATCGATTTAACGGAAGCGTATGAGCAGCTGTTTTTAAAATTAAAACCGAAGTCATTTATTTTTAACGATGGCGACCGTGTACATATTGGTGCTATCTCGCAGGATGTCGAAGATGCCATGCATGAGCTTGGAATGTCGGCAGAGGAGTTTGCAGGATTTTGTAAGGATATTCGGTATGATTATCGGGAATATAATGATGACGGAACACCTGTAGAATCTTCAAAAATTCCATGTAAAGACGAAGATGGAAATATCATTTATGATTACGCATTGCGGTATCAGGAATTTATCTTTCTAACTGTTTACATGGTGCAGAAACTTTGGAACCGTGTGGAAATATTAGAAAAAGAAAATGCAGAGATGAGAGATCAGATTAAATTGATGCAGCAGGATATTGCAGAATTAAAAAAATCAAGAGTCTAAGAGCCGATTACATGACCGCGTGTTGTGTAGCCGGCTCTTTTAAATAACAAGCCTTCGGGCAGAAAGAGAGGAAAATTTTATGAAATTTGACAAAATCAACATGATCTATGGATTGATCGCAACAATCGGGGCGGCACTATTCGGCGAGTACTGGTTTTTATTTGCCGGATTCCTGATCCTAAATGTGATCGACTATGCAACCGGGTACTGTAAGGCAAGATTCTATAAAAAGAATGAGTCGAGCGCCATCGGTGCAAAGGGCATCTTTAAAAAGGTGTGGTACTGGGTGGTGATCGGACTTGCCTTTTTCATATCGAATTGTTTTATAACAATGGGCGAGGTCATAGGCGTGCAGCTTGAATTTGTACTGCTGTTTGGATGGTTTACCCTTGCTACATATTTGATAAATGAAATCCGGAGCATCTTGGAAAATTTGGTAGAGATGAATGTGAATGTGCCACAGTTTTTAATTGCAGGACTGGATATTACACAGAAATTGTTAGACAGCAAAACAGAGATTAAAGAAAGCGAGGTAGAAGTTAATGGCAAATAGAAAAATTGGACAGGCTGGTCTGAATCTTATCAAACAGTTTGAGGGCTGCCGACTTACAGCCTATCAGTGTTCTGCAGGTGTGTGGACGATCGGGTACGGTCACACTGTCGGAGTATATAAAGGGATGAAGATCTCACAGGCACAGGCAGATGCATTTTTAAAGCAGGACATAGCAAAGTTTGAAAAGTACATTAATAATCCGTCTTATGTTCCGTTTACAGAGCAGCTCAACCAGAATCAGTTTGATGCACTGGTCAGCTTTGCTTTTAACCTGGGACAGGGAAATGTGAAAAAGCTGTGTGTTGGAAGAAATATTAATCAGATTACATCAGCAATGCAGCAGTATTGTAAAGCCGCGGGTAAAACATTGCCGGGATTACAGAGAAGAAGAAAAGCCGAAGCGGCTCTCTATAATAAGAAAGTAGAGGATTGCACTGGTGCAACTGCAGTAAAGGAAAGTGAGGACTATAACATGAAGACAATTAAAAAAGGCAGTAAAGGCAACGCAGTAAAGGTATGGCAGATCATCATCGGTACGACACCGGACGGCATTTTTGGCAGTGGAACGGAGAGTGTGACAAAGACCTGGCAGAAGAACCACGGACTGACGGCGGATGGAATTGTTGGAAAGAACTCGTGGAAAACAGGGTTAGAGTCGTTATAAAAGATTGATCACTGCGGGAGTGGATGGTAAGGGCTATATTGAGTGATAAAGTGGTAAAACAAATTTTGTCATGAAATTTGTCATGAAAAGTTCAAAGTGGCGCAAATGCTGACATTATGAGTCTTAATTTAATGGGTTCGACTCCCGTCAGGTCCACTCGTAAAGTGCCGTATTTGCGGCACTTTTTTTAATTCGTGTTGCATTTCTTGCAGCGATATTTGCCAGCATGTCACTGAACACAACCAGATCAGCAGCGAGGATAGCAAGATCATCATCCGGCAGTCAGCAAGCTGGCAGGCAATGGTTGAAAGAATCTTTGAATTTTAAAATGAGATAACAAAGTAGCCCTGTGGCTTAAAGATTTTCAGCTATTTTTATACTCAGATCCATATAGATACAACGGTTTTCCGGCAGTTTCCCGGTCAGCAGATAATCCATAAGAAGAGAGAGTGATAAAGCACCCTGTTCGTCCGGCTGCTGGCAGATCGTTGCAGAGATTATGCCGTTTTGTATCATTTCACAGGTTGATGGGACGGCATCAAATGTAATGATTTTAAGAGGACGCTGCAGGGTGGCATTTAAAACCGCACGACATCCGCCGTAAACACCGGCTGCCGTAAAATAGAGTGCGGACAGATCCGGATGGCGGTCTAAAAGATCAGAAACTACCGCATAACTCTGGTAATCATCATCATTGTTCTCTACAACATCCACAATCCGGATATTCGGATGCTTTGCATGGAGATGCGAGGTAAAACCACTGATACGCTCTTCATGGCAGAGTACATTGTGCGAGCCGGTTACGATTCCGACACTTGCATAATCCCCGGAAAAAAGATGTAATAATCCTGCAGCAGTCTGCCCACATTTGTGATAGTCACTGCCGACATATGCGATGCGTTTCGAATCCGGCATATCGGTGTTGATCGTGATGCAGGGGATGCCATTCTCCCAGAGGGCATCTATTTTTTCCTGTATGACAGGGTCATTATAGGGAGAGAGAATCAGTCCGTGAATATCTTCTTTTACCAGATCGTCAATCGTCGCAAGCTGGATCTGCAGATCAAAAGAAATGCGGCGTTCAATTACAGCGCATCCGTAGATAGAAAGCTCTTCGAGTTTTTTGTGGAGACCATCCATGACTTCGTCAAAAAACGGATTTTCAGCGCCAAAAAGCAGGACACCGATCTTTATTTTTTTCTTTTGTGCAGCAAGCGCAATGCCAGCCTTGTTTGGCTGATAGTCTAAGAGTTTTGCGATTTCTAAAACTTTCCGTTCTGTCTCAGCATTGACAATGCCGCGGTGATTTAATACACGATCCACAGTGCCGCGTGAAACACCGGATAGTTCTGCAATTTCTTTCATGGTAGCCATATAAAAACCCCTTTTTCGTTTCAATCAATTCATATAGATAAAGATAACATAAAAACAGACAGGTTGTCAACTTGTGTGCATGTGCACAGAAACGGGTATATAAAAAGAAGCATATATTAAAGTGAAAGGAGCACTGCCGGCATAAAACTATGTATAAAAGTGACTGCATAAGTAAATGTAAACAAAAATGAATTAGAAAAAATGTACAAAAAGTATATTGCAAAATGACCATACAGGATGTATGATAAATAAAACGTGCACGAGCACACAATGAAGTGATTTGTAAAAAGGAGAGCGGTATGTTGTACATAGGAATTGATCTTGGAACAACAAACAGTCTGGTAAGCGTGTGGCAGGATGATAAATGCACGTTGATTCCAAATAATCTGGGAGAATATTTAACACCGTCGGTAGTAGGAATTGATGAGAACGGTGAAATGCTGGTGGGAAAAACCGCGAAAGAGCGTCTGATCTCCCATCCGGAAAGTACAGTGGGCCTTTGTAAACTGCATCCTCCGTAGCCTGGGCCTCACGGAGACC
>OHAQ01001220.1_pt1 | contig 20324 bp, 16 predicted proteins | sample 1577111 | NCBI WGS metagenome assembly OHAQ01 (sample SAMEA3541549, study PRJEB24748) | human gut metagenome | biome: human gut; feature: human-associated habitat; material: faeces | place: China | collected 2012 | reverse complement strand
ATATATATCCTTAGAGGCACAGTGGATTTCAAAAGCACAATGTCCTAAAACTATTATCTAGTAATAAATTACCTTGGAAATTTACAAAAAAGGGTATTCAATTTAAAAAATATATGATAGAATACGTTTGAATAAAAAATTAAGGAGAGTGAATAAAGTGTCAGAAGCAAAATACAAAAGAGTACTTTTAAAATTAAGTGGAGAAGCATTAGCAGGAGAACAAAAAACAGGAGTTAATGTAGAAGTAGTCGGAAAAATATGTGATAAAATAAAAGAAATAACAGAAATGGGAGTAGAAGTAGGAATAGTAGTAGGAGGAGGAAACTTCTGGAGAGGAAGAAATGGACACCAAATGGAAAGAGCAACAGCAGACTACATGGGAATGCTAGCAACAGCAATGAATGGATTAGCATTACAAGATGCATTAGAAGCAAGAGGAGTACATTCAAGAGTACAAACAGCAATTGAAATGAGAGAAATAGCAGAACCATTTATTATTAGAAAAGCAGAAAAACATTTAGGAAGAGGAAGAGTAGTAATATTCTCATGTGGAACAGGTCATCCATATTTCACAACAGACACAGCAGCAGTATTAAGAGCAACAGAAATTAATGCAGATATCATATTACTAGGAAAAGCAATAGATGCAGTATACTCAGCAGACCCTAAATTAGACCCAACAGCAGAAAAATTTGATAAAATATCATATTTAGAAGTATTAGAAAAAGACTTAAAAGTTATGGACTCAACAGCAACTGCACTATGTAGAGATAATAATATACCATTACTAGTATTCGGAATAGCAGATCCAGAAAACATAGTAAGAGCAGTTAAAGGAGAACATATAGGAACACTAGTAAAATAGTAAAAAAATTAAAATAGCTCATGATTTGGCAGACAAAACTTTGGATGACGATGAACGGATAACCCAAGATTTGGCAGGCAAAATTTTGAAAAAATTTTGAATGACGATGAGCGGATAACCCAAGATTTGGCAGGCAAAATTTTGAAAAAATTTTGGATGACGATGAGCGAAGCGAAAGGAAGAAAAAATTATGGATTATACAAATATTAAAGAAAAAATGGAAAAATGTATAAATGTATACAGTGAAAAATTATCAGAAGTTAGAGCAGGAAGAGCAAACCCTGCAATACTAAATAAAATAAGAATTGACTATTATGGAACAGCAACACCAATAAGCCAAGTAGCAGGAATATCAGTTCCAGAAGCAAGACTAATAGTAATACAACCATGGGACATGAGTGTATTAAAAGAAATAGAAAAAGCAATATTAGCATCAGACATTGGAATAAATCCAAACAATGATGGAAAAGTAATAAGACTTGCATTCCCAGAATTAACAGAAGAAAGAAGAAAAGACCTAGTAAAAGACATCAAAAAAATGGCAGAAGAAGCAAAAGTTGCTGTAAGATCTGTAAGAAGAGATGGAATTGAAACAGCAAAAGCAGAACAAAAAGAAGGAAATATGACAGAAGATGAATTAAAACAAGCAGAAAATGATATCCAAAAATTAACAGACAATAGTATAGAAGAAATTGATAAAATATTAGCAAACAAAGAAAAAGAAGTAATGTCTGTTTAAACAGGAAGGATAAGGAAAATGGAATTTAAACAAAATCTAAAAAGATATCAAAATATAATAAATTGTGAATTAGAAAAATATTTAAGAAAAGAAGAATGTCCAGAAAAAATATTAAATAATTCAATGGAATATAGTTTGATGGCTGGCGGAAAAAGATTAAGACCAATATTAGTACTTGCAACATATGAATTATTTAGAGATGATTTTGAAGAAGCAATGCCATTTGCAGTTGCAATAGAAATGATACATAATTTTTCATTAATACATGATGATTTACCAGAAGTAGATAATGATGATTTTAGACATGGAAAACCAACAAATCATAAACAATATAATCATCCAACAGCATTACTTGCAGGAGATGGATTATTAAATCAGGCTTATATGGTATTAAGTGAAGAAATATTGTATTCAGAAGAAAATCAATATAAAGAGAATTTTCATAGTAAAGTAAGAGCATTTAATGAATTCACAAAAGCAGTTGATAGAATGATTGCAGGTGAATATTTAGATACAGAATTAGAAGGAAAACAAATTTCAAAAGAGATGTTGGAATATATACATATAAATAAAACAGGTGCATTGTTGAAACTATGTGTAAGAATGGGTGCAATTTTAGCAGGTGCATCAGAAAAAGACATAGAAAAACTAACGATATATGCAGAGAATATTGGGTTAGCATTTCAAATAAAAGATGATATTTTATCAGAAGAAGGTGACCCAGAAGTAACAGGTAAACCAGTAGGAAATGATAAAGAAATGGGTAAATGCACATATGTATCATATTATGGACTAGAAGGTGCAAAAAAAGAATTGGACAAAATTACAGAAAAAGCAATTGAACAATTAGAAGAATATGGAGAAAAAGCAGAATTTTTAAAGCAACTTGCATCATATATTAAAAATAGAAATAAATAAAATCTCTTAGTCAGACAAAAGATAATTTAAATCTGTTAAAATTTTACAAATTGTAGGGGGAACAAAATGGAAGAAGAAAATTTGCCAAAACATATAGCAATTATAATGGATGGAAATAGAAGATGGGCTAAAAGTAAGAATATGCCAGTAAGTTTTGGACATAAAGAAGGAGCAAAAACACTAGAAAAAATAGTTAGATATGCGAATAAAATAGGAATAAAATATATAACAGTATATGCATTTTCAACAGAGAATTGGAAAAGAACAACAGAAGAAGTAACAGCATTAATGAATTTATTCCAAAGTTATTTAGATGATTATAGTAAAAGAGCAGACTCAGAAAATATTAAAGTAAAAATAATTGGAAATAGACAAGGATTATCAGAAAAAATGCAAAAAAGCATAGAAAAATGTATGGAGAGAACAAAAGATAATACAGGAATAACATTTAATATAGCATTAAACTATGGTGGAAGAGATGAAATAACAAATGCTGTAAAGCATATTGCTGAAAAAATTCAAAATAAAGAAATAAATATTGAAGATATAACAGAGCAAATGATATCAGATAATTTATATACAGCAGAACAACCAGATCCAGATTTGCTAATAAGAACAAGTGGAGAATTACGTTTAAGTAACTTTTTACCATGGCAATTAGCATATACAGAGTTTTTATTTGTAGATAAAAATTGGCCAGATTTTAATGAAAAAGACCTAGATGACGCAATTGAAGTATATAAAAGGAGAAACAGAAAATTTGGAGCAAAATAAATGCGCGAAGCTAAAAGAAGATATTTTAATGAATGAGCGGAGCGAGAGAAAGGACAAAAAATATGGATTTTAAAAGAATAACATCAGGATTTATAGTAGGGCTAGTTTTAATAGTAATATTATTAATACCATATAATATAATAACAGGACTATTATTTACACTTATAGCAATAGTAGGAATGCACGAATACTTAGGAGCAATATCAAAAGTATGCAAACCAGTAAAATGGGTAGCATATTTAAGCTGTGCAGTAGTATCAATTCCAAGTTTTATATCAAATCAAGAATTACCTAAAATTCTAATGTATTCAATACCATTTGTATTATTAATATTGTTTTCACAAGTAATCGCAACAGATATGAAAACAACATTTAAAGATATGGCCTACACACTTTTAGGAATATGTTATATTCCAACATTTTTGATGTTCTTAACAATGATAGACAAAATGCAAAATGGAAAAATACTATTAGGATACATATTCATAGCATCATGGGGAACAGACATATTTGCATATTGTATAGGAAAAAGATTTGGAAAACACAAATTTAGCAAAGTAAGTCCTAAAAAATCAATAGAGGGATGTATAGCAGGAACAATAGGAGCAACAATATTAGCCTTAATATACACAATAATATTAAACAAAGGATTTTCATTTGAATACTCATATATTATAGTTGGAATATTAGGAATTGTACTAAGTTTAATAGGACAATTAGGAGACTTTTCAGCATCATGTATAAAAAGGTATGTTGATATAAAAGATTACAGTAATTTATTACCAGGACATGGTGGAATGCTAGATAGAATAGATAGTGTATTATTTATAGCACCATTTGCATATATGTTATTCACAATGATTTAATAAAAAATGAATAGATTTTAAGGAGGAGTAAATTTGACAATTATAATATCAGCCTTAAAAATAATATTTTTACTTGGATTTCTTATATTAATACATGAAGCAGGACACTTAACAGTAGCCAAACTATGTAAAGTAAAAGTAAATGAATTTGCAATAGGATTTGGACCAACGATATGGAAAAAACAAGGAAAAGAAACTAAATACGCACTTAGATTGATACCATTACGGTGGATTTTGCAGTATGGAAGGTGAAGAAGAAAGGTCAGAAAAAGAAGGTTCGTTTTCACAAGCAAGTATACCAAAAAGAATTGCAATAGTTATAGCAGGAGCAACAGTAAATATTATATTTGGATTACTAGTATATTTTATTTTGATGTCAACAGGAGCAACATATGTAACAAATGAAATAAGTACAGTACTAGATGGATATGCTGCACAAGAAACAGGATTACAACAAAATGATAAAATAGTTGAATTAAATGGCAAAAAAATAAAAAATAAATATGATTTAAATAATGCAATGAATATAGCAACAGGCACAAATAATTCAGAAAATAAAAACAAATCAATGCAAAATTATAATGGAGAAGAAATTACTCTAAAAATAGAAAGAAATAATTCAATACAAGAAGTAAAAATAAAACCAACAGAAATAAAAAGTAAAAATACAGGAATTTACTTGGATGAAAACTGCAAAATAATATCAATAGAAAAAGGAAGCAGTGCTGAAAAATATGGATTAAAAACAAATGATAAAATCATAAAAGTAAACAACCAAGAAATAAATGGAGATTACAACAAAATAGTTGAATTAATCCAAGAAGAAGGTATTAATACATTACTTATAACAGTAGAAAGAAAAGGACAGGAAATTTCAGTTGAATTAACACCAGATTATATTTCATCATATTTTTTGGGAGTAAATCTAAAACAGGCTGAGGATAATTTACTAAACCATTTGATATATGGCGGAATAGAAACAAAACAATTTATGTTTTCAATTTTGGATAATATAAAAATGATATTTACAGGAGGAGTAAGTGTAGACCAAATGATGGGACCTGTTGGAATATCAGAAGTAGTTGCAAAAACAAATGGAATTAAAGAATTTGTATATATGTTAGCATTAATTTCTTTATCTTTGGGAGTAACGAACTTGTTACCAATACCAGCATTAGATGGTGGAAAAATATTGCTACTAATAATAGAAGCAATCAGAAGAAAACCATTAAATGAAAGAACAGAAATAAACATACAATTAATAGGATTTTCAATTTTAATAGCATTATCACTATATATAACTTATAATGATATTTTAAGAATATTTTAAATAAAAAAGCGAGACATTGTAAATTTGTTTCAAAAGGAGAAAAAAGATGGACGATAAAAAAGGAAATATAATATTAGGAATAATACTTGCAATATTAATGGTAATTGCGATAGTAATTGTTATTATTAATCCAAATAAGGTAGAAACTGTTAATTATGATGCAGAAAAAAATACTCAACAAAAAAATAATATAGTAACACCAACAGTAAAACAAACAACAAGTACAGAAGAATTACAAAAAGAAGAAAAACAAAATAGTATGCAAGTTGGTGGAAAATTCTGCAAAATAGGAAATACAGCAGTATTTTATGAAGAAAAAGATAAAAGTGTATATATGTATAATTTAGAAAATAATACAACAAGTAAAATTGCTACACTTGCAACAGGTGCAGAAAAAATTTATTTTGATGGTGAAAATATATATGCAATTCCTTCATATCAAAGTGGAAAAGGCATATATAAAATAGATTTAACTGGAAATACACAAAAAATATATAATGATTCATCTTTACAATTATGGCTTACAGATGACAAAATATATTTTGTGAGACAAATAGGATATGATACAATAAATCAAAATCCACAAGGTACATTATGCTCAATTGACAAAGATGGTACAAATATAAAAAATATAGCTGAAAGCGTAAAGAATTATTTCTTTATACAAAATGATAAAATTTATTATACAACACAAACTAGAAAAATGTATCAAATAAACACTGATGGAACAGAACAATTAGAATTAGTGCAAGGAAGAAAATTTGTGCAAGCTGTAAATGACAAATATTTAATTTATATTGATTATGCAGACCAAGAATCAGAACACATGATTAATCTAGAAACAAAAGAAGATGTTGTAATCGGATATTATGGAATTGTAGACACATATGTTGAAAAAACATATGTAAATGCTAGAAAAAGACTAGATGATGGTTCAATAGAACAACAATTTACTTTATTTGAAATTGATGAAAATGGTAAAATAAATGAAATTGGCAAAGTTGATGAAAAAGGTACAAGTTTAAAATATATTGTTGATGGAAAAATATATACATATACTCAAAGTGAGGGTACATATGTATTTAATGTAGATGATAAACAAAAACAAAGTAAAGAAGAATATAATGGTTATGATTATTTTGTTGGGGGATATGGATATAAAATTGATGATTCTAATTTAGATGAAATTAAAGTAGATAAAATAGAATTATAAAAGGGAAAAATCAAGATTTAAAATTAATCTTGATTTTTTTATTATGTTCGCTTTAACAAAAAAACAAAATGTGATAAAATACAACAAAATAAAAAATGTTCATTTTGGAACAGATATCCAAAAAAGAAACGTCCCCAAAAGGACATAAGCGAAACGGAGTGAATCGAAAGGATGTCAGAGAATAAAGCAAAAAAAGTAAAAGATATATTTAGTGACTATGAAACAAAAGCAAACATAAAAGAAGCACATGTAACAGCACTAAATGTAATAAAAAAGACAAATACACTAGGAATCGTGTTAGAAATAGATGAATACATAGAAGTAAAAGACATATGGTATTTGGAAAAATTCTTAATAGAAAGATTCCAATTTTCAAATATAGATATGACAATTCATTATCAAAAAGATACACAATTAAAATCTATAAAAGAAGAATGGAAAAATATTATATGTTATATGGCTCATAAATATCCATTAATGAAACCAATGTTATTAATGAAGAGTGATGTTGAGATAAATGACAATATAATTAATGTAAAAATGCATATTAGGGGAGCTGACTTTTTAAGAGCTAAAAAGACTGACAAAGAGCTTGAAAATGTAATAAAAAAATTATATGGAAAAGAATATAAGATAGAAATAGAAGAGATTTTACCACAAGAAGCGGAAATACAACATGAAAAAAAACTAAAAGAAATGGAAGAAAATGCAATTAAACAAACAGTTGCATATATTCCAGAAAATGAAGAAAATGGCGAATATGCACAACATGTACAAAATTCAGGAAATAGTATAAATCATGCATCACACAATCAAGATAATACACAAAATGGAGTATCAGAATATAATGACCCAGACTATATGCCACCACAAGATGGAGACTACATACCAATTGATGAAATGGGTGAAATGCCAGAGGATATGCCATATGAACCTATTGAAGAAGAACAAAAATATATAATGGGAAAACCATCAAAAGCAAAAGAAAAACTAATCAAAATAAAAGATATAACAGCAAATGATGGTAGAGCAACATTAGAAGGAAGAGTATTGAATATTGAATGTAGAGAGACAAAATCAGGAAAAGGAATGCTTATAATTGATTTATATGATGGAACAGGAACGATGACATGTAAATCATTTGCAAAAGACATAAAAGAAGGAAATGATATAAAAGCACAAATAGAACAAGCAAAAGGAATAAAAGTTATAGGAAAAGCAGGACTAGACACATATGCAGGAGATGTAACAGTAATAGCAAATACAATAATTGAAATAGAGAATAATATACCAGATTTGCCAGCAGAAGAGGAAGAAGAAGAGACACCATTAATTTTAGGAAAAACAATGAATATAACAGCACCACTTGCAAAAGTTTCAGAACTAGGTCCAGAAGATGGAGCAGTTTCACTTGATGGTGAAATTATCTTTATGGAAGATAGAGAACTAAAATCAGGAAAAACACTATTAAGTTTTGATTTATATGATGGAACAAGTACACTAACATGTAAAGCATTTTTAGAAAAAGATAAAGCTAAGAAAATAATAAAAAGAATGGGTAGTGTAAAAGGTGTAAAAATCGAAGGAAATGCACAAATGGACACATTCTCAGGTGAGCTAACTGTTATGGCAAATACAATTGTAGAAAGTACAGGTGTTAAAAAAGAAGTAAGACAAGACAATAGCGAAGTAAAAAGAGTAGAATTACACATGCACACTAAAATGAGTCAAATGGATGCAGTAACATCTGCAACAGACTTAATTAAAAGAGCAATGAAATGGGGAATGAAATCAATAGCAATAACAGACCATGGAGTTGCACAAGCATTCCCAGAAGCATATCACTTAGTAGGTGATGACAATCCTGACATCAAAGTAATATATGGTGTAGAAGCATATTTAGCACCAGATAATACAAAATCAATTTATAATGGAAAAGGACAAGATATAGATGCAACATATTGTGTACTAGACTTAGAGACAACAGGATTTTCAGCGACAAATGATAGAATTACAGAAATAGGAATAATGAAAGTAAAAAATAAAGAAGTAATAGATGAATTCAGTTGTTTTGTAAATCCAGAAAGACACATACCAGAAAGAGTTACAGAAGTTACAAATATATCAGATGATATGGTAAAAGATGCAGAAACAATTGAGAAAGTATTTCCTAAAATGCTAGAATTTCTAGGAGACCAAGACGAAACAGTAATAGTAGCACATAATGCAAATTTTGATGTTGGTTTCTTAAAACAAAATGCAAAAAGGCTAGGGTATGACTTTGATTATTCATACTTAGATACATTAAGTTTGGCAAAAGATTTATTCCCAGATTACAAGAAATATAAATTAGGAAAAATTGCTGAAAATCTAGGAATAAAAGTAGAAGTAGCACATAGAGCATTAGATGATGTTGATACAACAGTTAAAGTATTTAATGTAATGATAGATATGTTAAAAGAAAAAGGTGCAAAAAAACTTGAAGACATAGACAATGTAGCAGCAGACCCAGTAGCAAAAGCAGAAGAGTACAAAAAATTAAAAACATATCATGCAATCATATTAGCAAAAAATTATGTAGGATTAAGAAATTTATATAGATTAATTTCATTATCACATGTAAATTATTTTTACAGAAAACCTAGAATACTAAAAAGTTTGTACAAAAAATATTCAGAAGGTTTAATACTTGGAAGTGCATGTGAAGCAGGTGAATTGTATCAGGCGATAGAACAAGGACGTCCGGATGAAGAAATTGAAGCAATTGCGAATGATTATGACTATTTAGAGATTCAACCAACAGGAAATAACCAATTCTTAATTAGAAATGGAACTGTAAGAGATGTTGAAGATTTAAGAGATATCAACAGAAAAATCGTCGCACTAGGTGAAAAACTAAATAAACTAGTTGTAGCAACTTGTGATGTTCACTTTATGGACCCACAAGATGAGATTTATAGAAGAATACTAGAAGCAGGTCAAAAATATGAAGATGCAGATAATCAAGCACCATTATATTTAAGAACAACAGAAGAAATGCTTGAAGAATTCAGCTATTTAGGAGAGGAAAAAGCATATGAGGTAGTTGTAACAAACACAAATAAAATATCAGATATGTGTGAACAAATAAGCCCAATATCACCAGAAAAATGTCCACCACACATTCCAGGATGTGAAGAAGATATAAAAAACATAGCATACAAAAAGGCACATGAATTATATGGGGACCCATTACCAAAAATAGTGCAAGATAGACTTGACAAAGAGTTAGACTCAATTATAAGTAATGGATATTCAGTTATGTACATAATTGCACAAAAGCTGGTATGGAAATCAAATGAAGATGGATATATAGTTGGTTCCAGAGGATCAGTTGGTTCATCATTAGCGGCGTTCATGACAGGTATAACAGAAGTAAATTCATTGCAACCACACTACCGTTGTCCAAATTGTAAATACTCAGAGTTTGAAGATTATGGAGTAGGAAATGGATTTGATTTACCAGATAAAGATTGTCCAAAATGCGGACATAAACTGGCGAAAGATGGAATGGATATACCATTTGAGACATTCTTAGGATTCAATGGAGACAAAGAGCCAGATATCGACTTAAACTTCTCAGGAGAATATCAAGCAAAAGCACACAAATATACAGAAGTAATATTTGGAAAAGGAACAACATTTAAAGCCGGAACAGTTGGTACAGTAGCAGAAAAAACAGCATATGGATATGTTAAAGGATATTATGAAGACAGAGGAATTCCTATGAATAAAGCAGAAATCCAAAGATTATCAGTAGGCTGTACAGGAATAAAAAGAACCACAGGGCAGCACCCAGGTGGAATTATAGTTGTACCAAAAGGAAGAGAAATATATGAATTTACACCAGTACAACATCCAGCAGATGATCCAAACTCAGACATAATAACAACACACTTTGATTATCACTCAATAGATGGAAACTTATTAAAACTAGATATACTAGGACACGATGATCCGACGGTAATACGTATGTTACAAGACTTGACAGGAATTGCACCAACAGATATACCGCTAGATGATAAAGAAACAATGTCAATTTTTAACTCAACAGAAGCATTAGGAGTAACACCAGAACAAATACATTCACAAGTAGGAACATATGGAATACCTGAATATGGAACGAAGTTTGCCAGAGGCATGCTTGTAGACACAAAACCAACAACATTTGATGAACTAATACGTTTATCAGGACTATCACATGGTACAGACGTATGGTTAGGAAACGCACAAACATTAATTGAACAAGGAGTAGTAACACTTCAAGAAGCAATCTGTTGTCGTGACGATATAATGATATACTTAATAAAAAAAGGATTGCCACCAGACAAATCATTCAAAATAATGGAAGCAGTGCGTAAAGGAAAAGTAGCAAAAGGCAAAGAACCAAAATGGAAAGACGAATATATCCCATTAATGAAAGAACATGATGTACCAGACTGGTATATAAAATCATGTGAAAAAATAAAATACATGTTCCCGAAAGCACATGCGGCAGCATATGTTACAAACGCATTTAGAATAGCATGGTTCAAAGTACACATACCATTAGCATATTATGCTGCATATTACTCAATAAGAGCAAAAGCATTTGATGCAAGTTGTATGATATTTGGAAAAGAAAAAGTAAAAAATAAAATGAAAGAAATAGAAATGAAGAACCAAAAGAAAGAAGCAACAAAAGCCGAATTGGATATGTATGATGACTTAGAAATAGTACTAGAAATGTATGAAAGAGGATTTGAATTTTTACCAGTAGACTTATATGAATCAGAAGCAACAAAATTTAAGGTGCAAGATAACAAATTAAGACCACCTTTAAACAGTATTCCAGGCTTTGGTGGAGTTGCTGCACAAGGTATTGTTGATGCTAGAAAAGATGGAAAATTCATGTCAATAGATGACTTGAAGATTAGAGCAAAAATAGGTGCATCAGGTGCAGATTTACTTAAAGAGTTTGGATGTTTAGAGGGAATGAGCCAAAGTAATCAATTAAGCTTATTTGGATAAGAAAAGGGATTTAGGGACGTTCCTTAAAATCCCTTTTTTAGGGGATTAATGGACACTCCTAAAAAATATAAAATGATTATAAAAAAGTAAAATGAGGTTTAAAAATGAAAAAATATTTTGAAAATATAAAAGAACCAATAAAAGAATATTTTGATATATTATCACCGGAAAAACCAGACTTTTTAGAAGAATATATTAATACACCGGAAATGCAAAAACAAGCAGGAATAAGTGTATCTTGTGGCACATGTTATTCAAAATTATTTCCAGAAATTACACTATGGTATTCAAGTCTAGACCATAGTGTAGCAGTTGCATTAATTATATGGAATTTTACAAAAGATAAAAAACAAACACTTGCAGGACTATTTCATGATATTGCAACACCAGCATTTAAGCATTGCATAGACTTTATGAATGAGGATTATGAAAAACAAGAATCAACAGAAGAATTAACAACAGAAATAATAAAAAATTCAACAGAAATAATGAATTTATTAAACAGAGATGAAATAAAATTAGATGAAGTTGATGATTATCAAAAATATCCAATTGCAGATAATGACACACCAAGACTTTCAAGCGACAGGCTTGAATATACTCTTTCAAATGGATTAGGAGTAAGAAAAAAATTGTGGAATTTAGATGAAGTAAGAAGAATATATCAAGATATAGAAATACAAATAAATGAAGATGGACTAGAAGAACTTGGATTTAAAACCAAAGAAATTGCAGAAAAATTTGTTGAGAATATGAGGACTTTATCAAATTCTTATATAGATAGTAGTACCAAATTATCATTACAATTAGTAGCAGATATAATAAAAAAGATGAATGAAGAAAAAATAATTACTAAAAAGGATTTGTATGACCTATCTGAAAAAGAAATAATAAAAAAAATAGAAAATTGTAAGTATGGCAATATCGAAGAAAAATTTGATGAGTGGAGAAATGCAGTAAAAGGATATGAAAGTGATACATATGTAGAAAACAAATATTGTAAGAGTATACATGCAAAAATAAGATATATAAATCCATTGATAAGAGAAAAGGAAAAGTTTGTGAGAATAAATAAGGTTTCTGAAAAGGCTAAACAATCTATTGAAAAGTGTTTAAATTTTGAAACTAAAAAATATGCTTATTTTGATTTTACTGAACTGTAACGATAAAATGAAGGGAGAAAAAAATGCAGAATTTGCAAAATATATTTACAACAAAAAACATAATAATATATTTTATAATAATAAATATAATAGGTTTTTTAGCAATGTATATAGATAAGCAAAAAGCCAGAAAAGGAAAATGGAGAATACCAGAAAAAACACTATTTATAATAACAGCACTAGGAGGAGGAATAGGAACAATTGCAGGAATGTACACATTTAGACATAAAACTCAGAAAATAGCATTTGTAATAGGATTTCCGGTCATAACAATTTTAGAAATAATATGTATTATATATTTTGTGGTAGCAAAACAAATTAATTAATAAAACAAAAATTTTATGTATATTTGAGATAAATGAAAAACTATGAAATTAGCTTAATATAGCTGTTTTATAGTTTTTGATTTTTTATTAAAAACAAAACATGAGTACACATAAAATTATAATCATAAATGTAAATAACTGGAAATAAAAGTTATACACAATTTGATGTGCATAACTTTTAAAAATAAAACACTATTTTTGAGTTATTCACAAAGTTATCCACAGTTTCCACATACCAAATAAAACAAAAAATGTAAAAATAATGTAAACAACACAGGAAACATAATACAGTAAAGATGACATAATTACAATATTATACAAAAAATAGAAAAATATACAACAAAAACAAATATTTTTAATATAATAGTAATGAATACTATTATTATATATATAAAAGAGTATAAATTAGTATAAAAAAGTTTTTTATAAGGTGATAAAATGTTTAGAAAAATAAAATATATGATAGAAAAAAATTTTGAATTAAAGAGAAGTTTTGATAATCAAAAAGATATAATAAAAGATGAGATAGTTCAATATATAAAACAAGGAGCGATTCTTATTGATGTAAGAAGTCCACAAGAGTATAGAGAAGGACATTTAGACGGAGCAATATCAATACCAGATTATCAAATTAGAAGAAAAATTACAAAACAAATTGGAAATAAAGAGCAATTAATAGTTGTATATTGTTCAACAGGACATAGAAGTCAGGAAGCACAAAGAATTTTAGAAAATATGGGATATAGTAATGTTTATAATGTATATGAAGGAGTATTAATATAAGCAATTTCTATTGTGATTTTTTTAAACTTATGTTAAAATAGTGACAAATATTTTAATAACAGCTAAGAGAACAAGGGGGAAAAATGAATAAAAGACAGGAACATATAAGAAATTTTAGTATAATAGCACACATAGACCATGGAAAATCAACATTAGCAGATAGATTAATAGAAATGACAGGAGTACTTTCAAAAAGAGAAATGGAAAGTCAAGTGTTAGACAACATGGAAATAGAAAAAGAAAGAGGAATTACAATAAAATCACAAGCTGTAAGAATGATATACAAAGCAAAAAACGGAGAAGAATACGAATTCAACCTAATAGACACACCAGGACACGTAGACTTTAACTATGAAGTATCAAGAAGCTTAGCAGCATGTGATGGAGCAATATTGGTAGTAGATTCAAGCCAAGGAGTAGAAGCACAAACACTAGCAAATGTATATTTAGCAATAGACAGTAATCTAGAAATATTACCAGTAATAAACAAAATTGATTTACCTAATGCAAGACCAGATGAAGTGAAAAAAGAAATAGAAGATATCATAGGAATTCCAGCAGAAGATGCACCATGTATATCAGCAAAATCAGGATTAAATGTAGAAGAAGTTTTAGAAAGAATAGTAACAGATTTGCCAGCACCAAAAGGTGATGAAAATGCCAAAACAACATGTTTAATATTTGATTCATATTACGACAATTACAAAGGTGCAGTTGCATATGTAAGAGTAATGGACGGAAAAGTCAAAGTTGGAGACGAAATAAAGCTAATGGCAACAAACAAAACATACACAGTAGCAGAAGTAGGATATTTTGTACCAGGTTCATATATGCCAACAAAAGAGATTAGAGCAGGAGAAGTTGGATATATTGCAGCAAGCATAAAAAGTTTATCAGATATACATGTAGGAGATACAGTAACTTTAAACGATAATCCAGCGGACAAGCCTTTAAAAGGATACAAAAAAGTAACACCAATGGTATATTGTGGACTTTATCCAATAGATGGAAGTGAATATGAAAATTTAAAAGTAGCCTTAGAAAAACTTCAATTAAATGATGCAGCACTAGAATATGAACCAGAAACATCAGCAGCATTAGGATTTGGATTTAGATGTGGATTTTTAGGATTACTTCACCTAGAAATAATTGAAGAGAGGTTAGATAGAGAATTTGATTTAGGATTAATTACAACAGCACCATCAGTAATATACAAAGTACACAAAACAACAGGAGAAGTAGAAGAAATATATAATCCAACAGAATTACCAACACCACAAGAAATATCATATATAGAAGAACCATTTGTAACAGCAAACATACTAACTCCAAAAGAATATGTAGGAAACATCATGGAAATATGTCAAAATAGGCGTGGAATTTATATTGATATGAAATATTTGGATGAAAACAGAGTAACATTAGTATATGAAATGCCATTAAATGAAATAATATATGACTTTTTTGACAACCTAAAATCAAAAACAAAAGGATATGCATCATTTGACTATGAGTTCAAAGAATACAGAAGATCAAATTTAGTAAAATTGGACATTCACATAAATGGAGAACCGGTAGATGCACTATCATTTATAGTACACAAAGATAGCGCGTATACAAGAGGAAAGAAAATGGTAGAAAAATTAAAAACGGTAATACCTAGAAAATTATTTACAATACCAATTCAAGCAGTAATTGGTGGACAAATTATAGCAAGAGAAACAATATCAGCAATGAGAAAAGATGTACTTGCAAAATGCTATGGTGGAGATGTAACAAGAAAGAAAAAACTTCTTGAAAAACAAAAAAGAGGTAAAAAGAAAATGCGTGAAATTGGTAATGTAGAAGTACCACAAGAAGCATTTTTATCAGTGCTAAAATTAGACGATGAATAGAGGGAAAATTATGCAAAATAAGAGAGAAGAATTTATGAATAATGTATTAGAATTAAGTGTAAATTCTGGAAAAGTAAATGAAAATGCAAAATACATTTTATATTCAGAAAATTCAAAAGAAGATAAAAAAGAAAAAATACAAGAAACAAAGGAAGTGTTAAAAAACACAGTAGAAAATATAAAAAATATAGCCGAAAGCTTAGAGTTATCAGTAGATGAAATATTAAATATACAAAAATAGGAGAAATATAATGGATTTGGAAGAATATAAAAAAATAGCTTTGGCAAGATTAAATAAATCAATAGCTTTTGATCAAAAAGAAAATATGTATTATGCGTGTATGGGATTAGTCGAAGAAACAGGAGAAATAATAGCAGAATTAAGAAAACCACTATTTAAAGGAAATTTTCATGAAAAGCCATTAGACACAGAGGAAATAAAAAAAGAATTAGGTGATTTAATGTGGTATATAGCATTAATATGTAAAAATGCTAATATTGATACAGATCAACTAAAAGATATTGAAATAAAAGAAGATGCCAAAATATCAAAAAGAGAAAGAATAATACAAATTGCTATAAACATGGGACAAGTATCAGGACAAATAGTAGAAAAATACTTAAAATTATATAATGAAAATACTAATAATGTAGAATTGATAGAAGAAATAAATAGACAATATGAAAATATATGTAATTTGGCAGAGAAATTTAATCTGACAATTGATGAGATATTGGAAGAAAACATAAGAAAAGTAAATTTTAGATATAATGAAAAAGGAGAGAATCAAAATAATGGACAAGAAAAATAATAAGAAAAATCAACCACAAAAAGAAATAAAAGGAAGAGAAGAAAAACAATATGATGACCAAGTGGAAGGAAGAAATTCTGTATTAGAATTATTAGAAAGTGGAAAAGACATAAATAAAATATTTATAACAAAAGGAGAAAAACATGGTTCTATAAATAAAATAATAGCAATTGCAAAAGAAAAAGGAATAATAATAGTTGAAAAAGACAAAAGACAAATGGATGAAATGGCACAAAATCAAAATTACCAAGGGGTAATTGCAATAGTGCCACCATTTGAATATTGTGAAATTGAAGATATAATAGACTATGCAAAAGAAAAAAATGAAGACCCATTTGTGCTAATATTAGATGGAATAGAAGACCCACATAATTTAGGATCAATAATAAGAACAGCTGAAACAGCAGGAGTACATGGTGTAATAATACCAAAAAGAAGAGCAGCAGCAGTAAATAGTACAGTAAACAAAACATCAGCAGGAGCGGTAGAACATATGCATATAGCAAGAGTTACAAATATATCAGATTCAATTCAAAAACTAAAAGATGCAGGATTATGGATATGTGGAACAGATATAAATACAGAAAAATACTATTATAATCAAGATTTAACAGGACCATTAGGAATAGTTATTGGAAATGAAGGAAGCGGAATGAGTGATAAAGTTAGAAAAAATTGTGACTTTTTAGTAAAAATTCCAATGAAAGGAAAAGTAACATCATTAAATGCCTCTGTGTCAACAGGTATAGTAATATACGAAGCTGTTGAACAAAAATTAAGAAAAAGTATTGATTAAAAAAATAAAAAACTATATAATAAAAATATACATGAGCTTAAAACATTAGAAAAATTTATAATAATATACGTAAGATTAATGTATAGGAGGAAAAAAGATGATGGCAAGAAAAAAGAGAATAACCATTATAACAATAGCAATAGTTTTAGTAATTGCAATAATTATAGGAATATTAGCATTTTTATATATAAAAACAGATGCATTTAAGTCAAATGAGACATTGTTTGCAAAATATTTAGTACAAAATTTTGATATTATTGAAGTTTGGGAAAAAAGTAAAAATACTGATATTGAAAATTTATTGAATACAAATAAGTACACATCACAAATAGAAGGAAAAATAGAATACACAGAAAATAAAGGAACAAGTAACGAAAAACAAAGTAGTTCTGTAAATAATGTAGGAATAAAAATAACAAGTAATATAGATAAATCAAATAATTATAATTATAGTGATATATCAATAGGAACAGAAAATGAGAAATTAGTAGGATTAGAATATTTAAATGAAGATGATAAATATGGAATAAGATTAAAAGATATTCAACAATTTGTATCTATAAAAAAAGATGATGAAACACAAGAAAGTGAATTGAAAAATATTGAAAAATTGACAGAAAATATAGATGTTCAATCAATAATAAAATTTTCTGACGAAGAAAAACAAACTTTAAAAAATACATATTTAGAAATAATAAAAAATAATGTATCAAAAGAAAAATATCACAAACAATCAAATTCATTAATAACAGTTAATAACAAAGATATGCAAACAAATGCATATTATATAGAATTTACAGTAGAAGAATGTAATAATCTATATATAAAAATATTGGAACAAATAGCGAAAGACGAGATAATATTATCAAAGGTTGACTTAATAGAAAAACAAATTAAAGAAATAGATGAAGATTATGATGGGAATTTAAGAGAGAATTTTGTAAAAAGTATAAAAGATAAAATAAAAGAAATAGAAGATAAAAATATTGGAAATGATAAAGTAAAAATAACTGTATATGAAAAAAATATGAAAACAGTAAGAACATCAATAGAAAAAAATAATGATAAAACAATAATCGATTTATATGATAGTTCATCAATAAAAATAGATACAGTAAAGATTGATGAAACAACAGATGAACAATATATAAAAATTGAAAGCAAAAATGATGGAACAAACTTAAATGTGTTAGTTGAATATGCAAAAATTCAAGATAATAATACAAAAAATACAGTACAATTTAATTATGGACAAACATTTTTAAATAATGAATTAAATAAAAATATAGAGCTAGGAATATCTAATGAAAAAAATGAAGCTATTATAAAGATTTCTGATGATACAAATTTTGTTCAAGAATTTGAAAATGAAATAACATTAGAAAAAGATAATGTTGATTTGGATGAATTGGATGAAGAACAATCAAATGCTATAAATGGAATATTAACTGAAAATGTACAATCACAATTATCTAATTTATTAGCAGTAGTTAACTTGAATGATTATGTGTCAATGCTTCAAAATTTAGGTTTAATGAATAAAACATCAATTGAATTACCAAGTGATGGAGAGGTTACAGAAACTGAGAGAAAAAGATTTAATTCTCAATTTGAATTTTTTGTTAGTGAAGGTTTAACTTCTGATAATATAAAGGAATTAATTGATACTGCTGAAAATAATTTCGAGGATATGAAAGTTTTATTAAAAAATGGAGAAATTCAAGATTTAGATTTAGATAAAATAAATTCTTCGAGAGAATCATCAGATTATAAGAAAGAAATATCTGAAATTTTACTTTATATTAAAAAAAATTCTAATAACGAAGAAAAAGAAGCTGATTTATTAACATATTTAGAAAAAGAAAGTGGAAATAAATATAATGTTTCAATAGAATATGATGCTGATGGATTGACAAGAATAATAAGAGCAAAGATTCAAGAAAAATAAAACTTGAATCTTTTTTTCTTTGTAAATGCTTCATATAAAAGGGATTCATTGAATTTACAGAAAATACCAGTAAAAAAATATGAAAAAACTATTGACTTTACTTCGAAAGGATGGTAAGATAATGCCTAGTTCACGAGTAATAATGAGTGAATAATTAAAGAAAAACAATATGCGATTTTGATTTAAATATGGTCAAAAAATTCTTATGAAAAACAAAAATTTAAAAAAATTAAAAAAATTTTAAAAAAGTGTTGACAAAGAAAAAAACATATTGTATAATACAAATCGTTCACCGCGAAGGAGAACAAAAAGTACATTGAAAAGTAAACAGTAAATCCTTTAGAGAATAAACCGAAGCGGTATGATTTTTAAACCTAAAAATCAGTACCGAAAAAGTAAAATTTTTTAAAAGTTTTTAATTCAATAAAAAGCAAGAAGTTTAAGAGCTTGATAAAACGCTTTAAGTTTAGATTTATAACATTCGAAAGAATGAAATATAAATACCACAAACAAGAGAGTTTGATCCTGGCTCAGGATAAACGCTGGCGGCGCACATAAGACATGCAAGTCGAACGGACTTAACCGTTAGTTTACTAATGGAGCGGTTAGTGGCGGACTGGTGAGTAACACGTAAGCAACCTGCCTATCAGAGGGGAACAACAGTTAGAAATGACTGCTAATACCGCATATGCCTTAGAATCACATGGTTCAAAAGGGAAAGGAGCAATCCGCTGATAGATGGGCTTGCGTCTGATTAGCTAGTTGGTGGGGTAACGGCCTACCAAGGCGACGATCAGTAGCCGACCTGAGAGGGTGACCGGCCACATTGGGACTGAGACACGGCCCA
>OHAQ01001192.1_pt1 | contig 20582 bp, 18 predicted proteins | sample 1577111 | NCBI WGS metagenome assembly OHAQ01 (sample SAMEA3541549, study PRJEB24748) | human gut metagenome | biome: human gut; feature: human-associated habitat; material: faeces | place: China | collected 2012 | reverse complement strand
AGCTATTGCAAACGCTTCACCTGGGCGGCGCATCTGGTGCTGGGGCTGTCGCTCTCGATCGCGCCCGTCGGTGCCTACATCGCCCTGACGGGGCGTTTCGACTGGGAGCCGTGCGTGCTGGCGCTGCTCGTGCTGACGTGGTGCGGGGGATTCGACATCATCTATGCCTTGCAGGACGCCGACTACGACCGCGCGCACGGCCTGCACTCCATTCCCCAGCGGTTTTCGCTGCGCACGGCGCTCGCGATCAGCGTGGCGCTCCATGCGGTCAGCGTGGGCGCGCTCCTGTGGTTCGGCAGCTATTGTCCGCAGGGGGCGCTGCTGTGGACGGGCGAGGCGTTGTTCGTGGCCATTCTCGCGGCGGAACATCTGCTGGTGACCCCCTCGCGCCAGCGCAACATCGGCATCGCCTTCGGCACGCTCAACGGGTTGGCGAGTCTCACGCTGGCGCTCTTCGTGATCGCCCAATTGATTGCAGGTTAGTTAATTTAAATAGATTCGGATTATGTTAAGCAGACGTATCGCTTCCCGCTTGCGGGACATGGAGACCCCCTTCTACCTTTACGACACGGAGTTGTTGCGCCAGACGCTCGAAAGCGTGGTCAACGAGTCGAAACGGTACAACTATAAGGTGCACTACGCGATCAAGGCCAATTACGACGACCGTCTGCTTGCGATCATCCGCGAATACGGGCTGGGCGTCGACTGCGCGTCGGGCAACGAGGTGCAGAAGGCGATCGAGGCGGGTTTCGACCCGAAGAGCATCGTCTATGCCGGCGTGGGCAAGCGCGACAAGGAGCTGCGCTACGCCATCGAGCAGGAGATCATGGCGATCAACTGCGAGTCGATCGAGGAGCTGCTCGTGCTCGACGCGATGGCCGCCGAGGCGGGACGTACGGTGGAGGTCGCCCTGCGCGTCAATCCCGACATCGATCCCAAGACCAACCACTGCATCGATACGGGTCAGGCCGACAGCAAGTTCGGCATCTCCTACGAAGAGATTCTGGACAACGCCGAGCGGATCCGTTCGCTGAAACACCTGCGCATCGTGGGCGTTCACCTGCACATCGGTTCGCAGATCCGCGAACTGCACGTCTTCGAGAACATGTGCCAGAAGGTCAACGTCATCGTCGAGAACCTCGAACGGCTGGGCTTTTCGTTCCGTTTCGTCGACGTGGGCGGCGGTCTGGGCATCAACTACGACATGCCCGAAAACGAGCCGATCCCCAACTTCGCGTCGTTGTTCGCCATCGTCCACAACCATCTGCGGGTCGGCGACCGCGAGGTGCATTTCGAATTCGGCCGGTCGATCGTCGGCGAGTGCGGCGAACTCATCACGCGCGTGCTGTTCAACAAGACGACCGCCACGGGGCGCAAGCTGCTGATCGTCGACGCCTCGATGACCGAGTTGATCCGCCCCGCGCTCTACGGCTCCTACCACAACATCGAAAACATCACGGCCGAAACCGACCGCACGGACAAGTACACGGTCGTCGGCACGGCCTGCGAGTCGACCGACCGGTTCGACGAGAACGTGAGCCTGCGCCGTTCGGTGCGCGGCGACCTGCTGACGATCAAGTCGGCCGGTGCCTACGGCATGTCGATGGCGTCGCGCTACAACCTCCACGACCTGCCCGGCGCCGTCTACGGCGAAGACCTGATGTAGCCGCCCCATGTGGTTGCTGCTGGCTTTTACCTCGGCGCTGCTGCTGGGATTGTACGACGTGGCGAAGAAGCAGGCTTTGCGCGACAATGCCGTGCTGCCGGTGCTGCTGCTCAATACCCTCTTTTCGTCGCTGTTGTTCCTGCCGACGATCCTCTCGACGGCCGGCGGCTGGGGATGGTTCGACGCGACGCCCCTGCGCTGTCCTGCGGGCGATCTGCACGCTCACCTGCTCGTCGTGTTGAAATCGTGCATCGTACTCTCTTCGTGGGTATTCGGCTATTTCGGCATCAAACATCTGCCGCTGACGATCGTCGGGCCGATCAACGCCACACGGCCGGTGATGACGCTCGTGGGGGCCATGCTGATCTTCGGCGAGCGGCTCAACGGGTATCAGTGGGTCGGCGTGGTGCTGGCCATAGGATCGCTCTTTCTGCTGAGCCGGTCGAGCCGCAGGGAAGGGGTCGATTTCCGTCACGACGTCTGGATCTACTGCATCGCCGCGGCCGCCGTGCTGGGGGCTGCGAGCGGGTTGTACGACAAGTTCATCACGCGCCGGCTCGACCCTGTCTTCGTGCAGAGCTGGTATACCTTCTATCAGTTCTGGATGATGTCCGCGGCCGTGCTGCTGATCTGGTGGCCGCGCCGGAGGCGTACGACGCCCTTCCATTGGAGCTGGGCCATTCCCTTCATTTCGCTTTTTCTGTCGGCGGCCGATCTCTGCTATCTCTATGCGTTGAGCGACTCCGAAGCGATGATTTCGGTCGTCTCGATGATCCGCCGCGGCTCGGTCGTCGTCTCGTTCGGATTCGGCGCGCTGCTCTTCCGCGAACGCAACCTGCGCGCCAAGGCGATCGATCTGGCGTTGATCCTCGTCGGTATGGTCTTCCTCTGGATCGGTTCGCGGTAGAACGGCGGAGCCGCCGGGCCTCTCAGTGCGTCCGCGAGGCGGGCGCGTCGGGATGCGTGGCGTAGGAACGCAGCACCAGTGCCACGCCCGTGAAGATCACGAGGGCGAAGATCACCGTGTCGAGGTGCAGCTTGTCCAGCCCCATTGCCACCGACATGGCGATGGCCAGCACGGGTTGCAGGTAGGTGTAGATGCTCGAAACGGTCGGCTGCACCGTTTTGAGCGCATAGTTGAGCATCAGGTTGGGCAGATAGGTCGGGACGATCAGCACGAACAGGGTCGGGAAGAGCGCATGTTGCGCGATTGCGGCGTAGTCGGTGTGGATGATCGCCCGCAGTCCGAACGGCAGCGCGACGATCGCGGCGGTGCAATAGAGCCAGCGCAGGACGGTCGTGATTCGGTATTTGGCGATCAGCCGTTTGAACCAGACCATGTAGAGCGACGTAACGCAGGCGCAGAGCAGAATCAGGATGTTGCCCCACAGGTGCGAATGGGTGTGGGCGGCCGAGATGCCCGTCAGTACGACGGCGACGGCTCCCGCCATGCCGAGCGCGAGACCGGCGACTTTGAGTTTCGTGAAGCGATCCATTCCCAACAACACCGAGACGACCAGCACGAGCAGCGGAACGATCGTGTCGATGATCGATCCGTCGATGGGCGACGTCATCGAGAGTCCGTACATGATGAAGACCTTGCGCAGCACGCCGATGAGCAGTGCGGCCCCGATCAGTCTGCGGATGTCGGTGCGTGCCACCTTTTCGGATTTCTCCCAGGCGAGCGGAATGAGCGACAGCAGCGCCGTTGCGATCAGCGAGCCCGATACCATGGCCATCGGGTGGACGTACTCGGGCAGTACGATGTTGTAGAAGGGATAGTCCATCGCCCAAAGGATGTTGCACACCAACAGGGCGATGTGGGGCTTGAATTTGCTCATCCGGCTTGTCGTTTTCCTCCTCCGGAAACAAAAACTATGCCTGCGGAATACCTGCCCGTTCGAACACGAAAGCCGGAATCTCGATTCCGGCTTTCGTGTTTCAGGAGCGGATCATCACTTGAACTCCTGCGGCGAGCAGCGCCCCGAGCAGCGGCCCGACCGAGGCGATCCACGCATAGCGCCAGTCGCTGCCGCCCTTGTGGCGGATCGGGACCAGCGCGTGGACGATGCGCGGCGAAAGATCGCGGGCGGGGTTGAGCGAATAGCCCGTCGTGCCGCCCAATGCGCCGCCGATGACCAGGATGACCAGCGCTACGGGAAGCGCACCGACCGATCCCAGCCCGATAGGGACGTTGCCTTCGGTCGACGCAAGGTGTCCTTCCGTGATATAGAAAATAGTGAAAATCAATACGAATGTGGCGATTATCTCGCTCAATAGATTCGATGCCGGGTTGCGGACGGCGGGGGCGGTGCAGAAAACGCCGCGAATGGTGTCGGGGTTCTCTTCCAGATCGAAATGGGGACGGTAGAAGAGCCATGTGGCCAGCGCGCCCGCCGCACCGCCCAGCATCTGGGCGAGCACGTAGCCCGGCACGTCGCTCCACGGGAACTGCCCCGTCGCGGCGAAGGCCAGCGTGACCGAAGGATTGAGGTGTGCGCCGCTGTACGGACCGGCGATCACCACTCCGGTGAAGACGGCCATCGCCCAGGTGACGATGACGACGATCCACCCCGCGCCGTTGCCTTTGGTGCGGGCCAGTGAAACGTTTGCGCAGACGCCGGTGCCCAGAAGCAGCATCACGGCGGTTCCGATGAATTCGGCCAGAACAGGTGTCATGACGAGTCGTTTTTACGGTTGTCGTTACTCTTCGACCCAATGCCGGCTGCGGCGCACGGCCTCGTGCCAGCGTTTGCGGCGTTGTTCCATGAGTGCCGGAGCGGCTTCGGGTGAGAAGGTGCGGTCGGGTTTGAGCAGGGCGCAAATTTCGTCGGTCGAATGCCAGAATCCCACCGCGAGACCGGCGAACATGGCTGCCCCCAGCGCCGTGGATTCCATGACCGAGGGGCGGATGATGCGCACGCCCGTGAGATCGGCCTGGAACTGCATCAGCAGGCTGTTGGCCACGGCACCGCCGTCGACGCGCATCTCGGTTGAGGTGTGTCCCGTATCGGCCGCCATGGCGCGTACCACGTCGTCGACCTCGAAGGCGATTGCTTCGAGCGCCGCCCGGGTGATGTGCGCGGAAGTCGTGCCGCGCGTGATGCCGACGATCGTGCCGCGGGCATAGGGGTCCCAGTAGGGAGCGCCCAGTCCCGTCAGTGCCGGTACCAGATAGACGCCGCCCGTATCTTCGACCGATGCGGCCAGCGGTTCCGAATCGGCCGACGAGGAGAAGAGTTTCAACCCGTCGCGCAGCCATTGGATGACCGAACCGCCTACGAAGACGCTTCCTTCGAGCGCATAGGTCGTCTTGCCGCCGAGCTGCCACGCCACGGTGGCCAGCAGGTTGTTGGCCGAGGCGTGGGGCCGGTCGCCCGTATTGAGCATGATGAAGCATCCCGTGCCGTAGGTCGTCTTGGCCGAGAAGGGGGCGATGCACTGCTGCCCGAAAAGCGCGGCCTGCTGGTCGCCCGCCAGCGAGGCGATCGGGATCGGCACCGGTATCTGCGGGCAGTCGGTCGTGCCGTATACGGCGCTCGTGGGTACGACTTCGGGCAGCATCGAGCGCGGGATGTCGAACAGGTCGAGCAGTTCGTCGTCCCAGTCGAGGGTGTGGATGTCGAAGAGCATCGTGCGCGAGGCGTTCGAGACGTCGGTGATGTGGAGCCGCCCGCCCGAAAGCCGCCATGCGAGCCACGAATCGACCGTGCCGAAACAGAGTTCGTCCCGCTCGGCGCGCGCGCGTGCGCCGGGTACGTTGTCGAGAATCCAGCGGATTTTGGTCGCCGAGAAGTAGGCGTCGAGAATCAATCCCGTCTTTTCGCGGATGCGCTTCGTCAGACCGCGTTCGCGCAGCACGTCGCAGTAGTCGGCCGTGCGGCGATCCTGCCACACGATCGCGTTGTAGACGGGTTCCGACGTCTGGCGGTCCCATACGACGGTCGTCTCGCGCTGGTTGGTAATGCCCAGCGCTTCGATGTCGCTCCATTCGATATCGGCCTTGTTGACGACGTTCTCCATGACGAAGGACTGCGTTGACCAGATTTCGAGCGGGTTGTGTTCGACCCATCCCGGTTGCGGGAACTGTTGGTTGAAGGGGCGCTGCGACATCGAGACGATCTCGCAGCGGGAGTTGAACAGGACGGCGCGCGAGGAGGTCGTCCCCTGGTCGAGCGCCAGAATGTACTTGGGTTTCATCGGACGTTTATTGTTTTTTCGGTTCGAAAAATACCGGTTCGAAGAACTCGGGGCGGTGGAAATCGGGCGCAGGCGTTCCGACCGGCCGCCATGAGAGGTAATGCGGGCACGAGAGGTCGTCGCCGCATTTGTAGAGGTTCATCGCACCCCGTACGCCGTCCCACCTTGCGAGCCGGTCGCGGAACAGTGCGGCGGCGGGGATTGCGAGCGTCAGCGTCCAGCGGTTGTCGCCTTCGGTTTCCGGCAGCGGAGCGTGCGGATAGGTCGCGCGTCGCCGCACGGTGCGCAGCACTTCGGCGGGGGCATGTTCCGCCTGCGTGCGGTCGCGCCGGTGCCCGACGAGCAGCGTGCCGATGCAGTTGCATTCGAAGTTGTAGTAGGAGTCGCTCCCTTCGGGGCGGAAAAAGAACTCCGCGCAGGAGTCGGTCCATACGGGGCCGTTGTCGTCGAGCGTGCGGGCCGCCGTACAGCGTTCCGCGACGTCGAACCGCAGCAGCAGATCGGCGCCCGTGTGGAAGATGCGGAACCCGACTTGCGGGGCATAGGGGAAATCGGCCGGCCAGTTGTTGCAGGCGACCGTTTCGCGCACGGTGCGTGCGAAGGCCTCTTCGAGCGATGCGGGACATGCGACGTTGCAGTCGATGCGGGGGATGCGATACATGATTTTCGTTTTTGTTGGTTGAAGATAAGAAAAAAATCGGAAACTTGAAACTGCGGTAGAGAATGAATTGCTTGCAGTCGATTTTTCTGGCCGTACCGAGCGTTTTCGCCGATTTTTTTCGTATTTTTGTCCGTTATATTTCATCGGAAAGAAAATTCGAAACGATATGAATATCTCTTACAACTGGCTGAAAAAGTACATCGCCGCCGACCTGTCGGCCGAGGCGATGGCGACTATCCTCACGGACATCGGTCTGGAGGTGGAGTCGTTCGAGAAGATCGAGACCGTGCGCGGCGGCCTGCAAGGCGTCGTCGTGGGCGAAGTGCTCACCTGCGAGAAGCATCCCGATTCGGATCATCTGCACGTAACGACGGTCGACGTGGGCGCTCCGGAGCCCTTGCGGATCGTCTGCGGCGCCCCCAACTGCCGCAAGGGACTCAAGGTGCTCTGCGCCACGGTGGGTGCCGTGCTCTACCCCGAAGGAGGCGACGAGGCGTTCAAGATCAAGCGCAGCAAGATCCGCGGCGTGGAGTCGCTCGGAATGCTCTGCGCCGAGGACGAGCTGGGGATCGGCGCGTCGCACGACGGTATCATGGAGCTGCCCGCCGATGCACCAGTCGGGATGCCGGCCAAGGAGTATCTGCATATCGAGGACGACTACCTGATCGGCGTTGGTCTGACGCCCAACCGCGTCGATGCAGCTTCGCATATCGGCGTGGCGCGCGACCTGGCGGCCTATCTGCGCGCTAAGGGCGATGCGGAGGCACGGGTGCTGTGGCCCGACGTGTCGGCGTTCGCGGTCGACGATCATGCGTTGGAGATCGGCGTCACGGTCGAAAATGCCGAGGCCGCACCCCGTTACACGGGAGTGACGATCACCGGCTGCAAGATCGGCCCTTCGCCCGACTGGATGCAGAACGCGCTGCGTGCGGCGGGCATTCATCCCAAAAACAATCTGGTGGACATCACCAACTACGTTCTCTTCGAGCTCGGCCAGCCGCTGCACGCCTTCGACGCCCGTAAGATCGAGGGCCGGAGGATCGTCGTGAAGACCTGCGCCGAAGGAACGCCGTTCGTGACGCTCGACGGCGTGGAGCGCAAACTGAGCGACCGCGACCTGATGATCTGTTCGGCCGAACGTCCGATGTGCATCGGCGGCGTCTTCGGCGGTCTGGAATCGGGTGTCGGCGACGATACGACCGACATCTTCCTCGAAAGCGCCTATTTCAATCCCGTGTGGGTGCGCAAGACCGCCAAGCGGCACGGACTGAATACCGATTCGTCGTGGAGATTCGAACGCGGCGTCGACCCGCGTTTGCAGGTCTATGCCCTCAAACGCGCGGCGTTGCTCTTCAAGGAGCTGGCCGGCGGCCGGATTTCGAGCGACATCGTCGAGGTGAGTGCCGGCGAACCCGCCGATTTCGTCTTCGACTTCTCGCCCGCGCGGTCGAATGCCCTGATCGGAAAGGAGCTCTCCGAACAGACCTACCGCACGATCCTCGATGCGCTCGACGTGAAGATCCTCGACGAGCGCGACGGTGTGTGGCGTGTGGCGGTGCCGCCCTACCGCGTGGACGTGCAGCGCGAAGCCGATCTGGTGGAGGAGGTGCTGCGTATCTACGGATACAATAACGTCGAAATCCCGGTACAGGTGCGCTCGACGCTCTCCTATGCTGCGAAGCCCGACCGCAACCGGCTGATGAATCTTGCGGCCGACTACCTGACGGCGGGCGGTTTCACCGAGATCATGTCCAATTCGCTCACCAAAGAGTCCTATTACGAAGGGCTGACCTCCTACCCCGCCGCCCGTTGCGTGCGGATTCTCAATCCGTTGAGCGCCGACCTGAACGTGATGCGGCAGACGTTGCTGTTCAATACGATGGAGGCCGTGCAGCTCAACGCCAACCGGCGCAACGGCAACCTCAGACTCTACGAATTCGGCAATTGCTATTTCTACGACGAGGCGGCACGCGATGCGGAAAAGCCGCTTTCGGCCTACTCCGAACAGTACCGGCTGGCGATCGCCGTGACGGGTGCCGCCGTGCCGCAGTCGTGGAACGCCAAACCGCAGGCGTCGTCGTTCTTCACGTTGCGCGCCGTGGCGGAGAAGTTGCTGCGCCGCTTCGGGCTGGATATTTACGCCCTGAAATGCGAGCCGCTGCAAAGCGACCTCTTCGGCGACGGCATTTCGCTGTCGGCGGGCAACGGCAGGGAGCTGTTGCAAATGGGTGTCGTGGCGCCGCGGATCCGCCGTGCGTTCGACCTCAAACAGGAGGTCTACTATTTGGAGATGAATTTCGATGCGCTCGTGAAATCCACGCGCAAGCACCGCATCGCTTTCGAGGAGTTGTCGAAATTCCCGGAGGTGAAGCGCGACCTGGCGCTGCTGGTCGACCGGCAGGTGACCTTCGCGCAGTTGCGCGCCATTGCACTGGCCACGGAGCGCAAGTTGCTGAAAAGCGTCTCGCTGTTCGATGTCTACGAAGGCGACAAGTTGCCCGAAGGCAAGAAATCCTATGCGTTGAGTTTCGTGTTGGAGGACAAGAGCCAAACGTTGACCGACAAGGCCATCGAGCGGGTGATGAACAACTTGCAGGCGCAGTTCGAACGGCAGGCCGGTGCCGTCGTGCGGTAGTGCCGGTCGGAGCGAAAAATCGGTGCGGGAATTCTTCTTCCCGCACCGATTTTTCGTATCGGAGCATCCGTTCGGGAGAACGGAAATGGGTCGCTTTTACCGCTCCTCCTGCTTGGCTTTCTGCCAGAGCGCTTCCTGCTCGTCGGGCGTCAGATCGGAGAGCATACGCCCCTGTCCGGCGGCGGCTTCCTCCATCGCGGTGAAGCGGCGGATGAACTTGCGGTTGGTGCGTTCGAGTGCGGCTTCGGGATCGACTCCGTAGAGCCGGCAGGCGTTGACCAGCGCGAAGAAGAGGTCGCCGAACTCCCCTTCCATCGCTTCGTGATCGCCGCGGCGCATTTCGGTCTCGACTTCCGCCGTCTCTTCGCGGACTTTCGCCCAGACGTCTTCGCGTCGCTCCCAGTCGAATCCCGCACCGGCGGCCTTTTCGCCGATGCGCAGCGCCTTGACCATCGCCGGCAGACTGACGGGAACTCCGCCCAGCGTACCGCTGCGACGGTTTTTCTTGCGCAGTTTGAGCGCCTCCCAGTTGCGTTTCACGTCGTCGGGCGTGTCGGCGTGGATGTCGCCGTAGACGTGCGGATGACGGTAGATCAGCTTGTCGCACAGGCCGTCGACCACATCCGCATAGTCGAACGCTCCGGCTTCGGCGCCCAGTTTCGAGTAGAAGACGATATGCAGCATCAGGTCGCCCAGCTCCTCGCGGATGCCCTCCATGTTGCGGTCGAGAATGGCGTCGGCCAGTTCATAGGTCTCCTCGATCGTGTTGCCGCGCAGCGTCTCGAAGGTCTGCTTGCGGTCCCACGGGCACTTTTCGCGCAATTCGTCCATGATCTTCAACAGTCGCAGCGTTGCCGCGGCACGTTTGTCCTGTTCCATTGGCAATAATCGTTTTCGAATGCAAAGGTAGGGTTTTTCACCGGAAAACAGGACAGTCAAGGGTTTTTTATCGATTCGGCGTTCCTGTACGCTTTGGGAGACATGCGTTTCGCCTTTTTGAACATGCGGTTGAAATGCGGAACGTCGTTGAACCCGACCAGGTAGCAGATCTCCGACACTTGCTTCTGCGAATGTTTCAGCAGTTCGCAAGCCGTGTTCAAACGGTATTGCGTGACGAACTGCGAAAAGGTCATTCCCTTGCACCGTTTGAAATACGAACAGAACGCCGAACGGTTCATTCCCACTTCCGCAGCGATCTCCTTCAAGGAGATGGCGTGGACATAGTGCGCCATGACGTATGCCGCGATCTGCTGCATCCGCCTCACGTCCCGCTCGATGCGCATCGGCCGACCGGCGAACGTGTGATCCGGCGACGTGAAAACGGTCGGCAGCAGGCGGAGCATCGCGCTCAGGCGCTCCAATTCATCCATGCCGGTCATCTCGGATAGCAGTTTGCGGATGATGCAGGAGCTTTCCGGCCCGAATTTCAACGCATCGGTCGGGAAAGGGATGCCGGCCAACCGGTTCCGTACTTCGGGAAACGTTTCCATACACCGCTTCACCAGCGAGTGGTCGAACGCAGCCATCAGATAGCGGATACGCCCGTCGGTATCCGCCGACTCGGGCGCATACTCCCACCGGTGAAGCATGGACGGAGGTATCAACGCTATGTCGCCGGCCGTAAAGGGCTGGCATGTGTCGCCCGCCGTCCGGCTGCCGTATCCGTGAACGACGTAATACAACTCCCATGCATCGTGTCGGTGCAATTTTGCTTCGGTACGGGTTTCGACTCGCTGGTCTATGAAGGAGAACGAGTGGTTTTCCGCTTCGGGTAATTCGTAGGGAATGGCCGTGTCTTCCATGAAAACTCTGATTTGCCTGATTGCAAATATATGACAAATATATGAAACGAATGCACAAATCGACAACAATAGACGGGCGTAACTTTGTATCCGTAAACAAAAGTCGGAACTTAAAAATATTTGTTGTCATGGAATTTTATGAGGTATTGGAGAGAAGAAGAACCATTCGTGACTTTTCCGATAAAATCGTCACGGACGAAGTGCTGGAAAAAATTCTGTCGGCGGCTTTCAAGGCTCCGACCAACGACCATTTGCGGCAGTTCGAGTTCATTGTCGTGCGCGGGAGGGAGAACATCGCACGGCTCGTAGCGCCGGTAACGGAAAATACCCGAAATATCCAGCAAGCAGGGTTGGAGGCGGCCGAAGCGATGGATGAGGACGAACGCGCCATGTTCGTCGATGCTTTGCCCAAACAGCGGCGGATGCTCATCGAGAGCGACTGCCTCGTACTGCCGTTTTTCCGGCAGAAGGATTGCCCGCTGTGCAGGCCGACGGATCAAAGTTCGCTCAACTATTTCGCCTCGGCGTGGGCGGCGGTCGAAAATATCCTGCTGGCGGCGACGGCTGAGGGGTTGTCGTGCGCGTTCCGGATTCCCATCGGCAACGTAGCCGGAACATGTGAAACGGCTCGTAGGCGCTCCCGAGGAATACGAATTCACCTGCTTCCTCGCTGTCGGTTATGCCGCTGAAAATACACACGTGTGCAGGCAGAAAGAGATCAGGACGGCAGATAGGATTCACCGGAACGTCTGGTAATCCCCCTGACCGGATGCCGCGGCCGCCCTTCCCGCTGTGGCCGGCCCGTCTGTCGGAATACCGGCTGAAATGCGCAAAACTATGAACGGCGTCCCTGTTGCAAATTTCGCCGTAGCTGTTGACCGGACGTTCAATCGTGATGAAGCGGACTTTTTCCGCTGCACCGCGTGGCGCTCTACAGCTGAATTCGTGAATGAGCATTTCAAGAAAGGACAGGAAATTCTTCTTAGTGGCGAAATGCGTTGTGACGTTTGGCAGGATGAGGGCGGCGAAAAGCATTCGTCGTGGAATGTTCAGGTCACAAATGCTGAATTCTGCGGAAGCAAGCCACAGTCTGCTGACACGCCCAAAAAGAAAACGTATCAGAAGTAATCAAACTAGCGGGCGCGTGTAAACCACATTCGCCCGCTTCATTTTAAGATTGGAGTGTATAACCATGAAAACGTTCCTTGAATACCTTATTTGTTCCGCTATTGGCGCGCTGCTTGTGGCTATTTGTGTTTTCGTCCCTATGTTGATTGGTTGGTGATTTGGTGTCATCTTGTAAATACGCAAAGTCGTGTTTTAAGTGCCCGTTTCCCGACGTGCCGCCACGGTGTTTGTCAAACTTTGATGCAAGTGATTATAACGACGCAATCTATATTTTCCGTAAAAACCGAAACATTCAACCGTTCCCGCGCGATAAACTTGGCGAACACGTAGAGATTAGCGCTGTTATGTCAGAGGACGACAACATTTTGAGGTTGTCTATTTATTATGATAAATTCCTTATGGGCTATTTGGACGCGGGCTGGCGTTCGCTACAGAGAGCGATGCGTAGCAAATCGAACGTGTATTTTTCGATTGGTCTTGAAAAATCTTTAGGGACTAAACGCGCTTATGAAATCATTCAGGAGTGCTATAAATATTGCTATGGTATTGGAAATCTTATGGCTCGCGCTATTGATTGCACGAATGGAGATATTATTTCGCGTAAGGTAAAAGGCGAAATCAGCAAAAACGAATATTATGCCATTTTTGATATAGTAGAATCAAAGAAAGGATTTACGCTAGTATGATTTTCGATATAAACGAAGAAAACCTTGATTTGTTGGCAATAACCTGTTGTCCAGATGATTTGTGGGCAAATGAGCATTGTATGCTTGTCCATGATGAGTTGTTTAATGACCAGTATAACGGCTATGTTATAGATTGCTGTCGTGCCTGTTGGTTGAAATGGCTATCTAAAGAAAGTGAGGATAATCATGAATAACAATTCTTATGTCTGTATTCCTGCTTGTAAACTTGTAGAGATAATCGAACATTGTTGTCCGCCTGAAACGTCAGTTGACCAGTGCACTCGGCTTGCTTATGAAGATTGCGACGGCCGGACTTGCCTTGAATGCTGGAAGTCGTGGCTAAAGGACGGTGAATAACAATGGCGCGTAAAAGAAAACCTTTAACAGAATGGCAAAAACAAGCCAAAAACTTCAAGGCAAGAATTCGATATTCCGAGAAAAAAGGGTATAGCGTATCTGAACACGCCCGTTATGCAGCTGAACATATCAAAGAATATACCGCCGAAGAATTAAAGGGCTTTTCGCATGAGTATATCCGCGATGTAGACAGCATTTCAAAAGCACAGTTAATAATCGAAGATTATCGCCAATTCCTCAAAGAATTTATTACTCCGGGCAAAAAATATGAATCTAAAGGCGCTTATTTGCTGCTTGCGTGGTTCAATTCGCTGTTAGATACTCGCAGTGTGTGCCAAGTAGCCGAAATGGTTAAGCGTGGCCTAGAAGAAAATGGTCTACCGGACTATTCTGTGAAATATCGTGAGCATGATGCGCTTGCTTACATTGGCAAAATGCAGGCGTGGTTGCCGGAAGATATGCGCCTATCTGACAATCAAGTGTACCAGTATGCGCAGAATCAGGATGAATTCGAGGGCGGATACGGCTATGACTACTAAAAGGGAAAAGCAGCAGATTGAACCGCGGGCTATTGTGCCACGCTATGCCTGTGATTTTGAAACAAGCGTTTTTGAGGGGCAGGAATACACGGAAGTTTGGTCTGCTGCTTATGTTGAAATAGGCGGCAAGTCAGAGCAAGTAACTGTCTGTAAATCAATCAGCGAGTTTTTTGATGATATGTTTTCCCACGACGCTCGTCGCCAAATCCTATACTTCCATAACCTGAAATTCGACGGCGCTTTTATCCTTGACTACTTTATTTCACAACTAGGTTGGAAACAGGCATATACCCATACCGGTGAAAGCCAATTTGAGGGGACAGTATGGGAGAATGACAAGGAAATGCCCGCGAAAAGTATTAAGTATATGATTGCTGACAAGCAGGGCGTTTGGTACAGCATCGTAATTAAGGGCGTGAACGGAAAGATTCTTGAAATTCGTGACAGTCTAAAGCTGCTCCCGCTTTCTCTTAAAAAGTTGGGTGAATCATTTAAAACAAAACATCAAAAGCTAGAGATGGAGTACAAGGGCGAACGTCATGCGGGTGGTTTCATAGGCCCGGAAGAATATGAATATATTGCAAATGACGTGCTTGTTCTGAAAGAGTGTCTTGAAACAACATTTGCAGAGGGGCATACTCGGTTGACCATTGGGGCGTGTTGCTTTGACGAGTGGAAGAAAACCCTTGGTGGTGATTCCATTTATAAAGAGGAATACCCCAATTTGTGGCAGCGCCATATTGATGAAGAAATATTCGGCTCTCCGTGCATTGGAAGATATATCCAGCGGGCATATAAAGGCGGATGGTGCTATGTGAACCCAAAGTTTGCAGGGAAACCGCAGACCAAAGGCTGTACATTCGACGTGAATTCCCTTTATCCGTATGTAATGCACAGTATGTCAGGTAATGAATACCCGGAAGATTTGCCTAGTTTTTGGCGTGGCAATTACATACCGGAGTGCTGCACATCAGGAGAGAAAAAGAGGGATGGCGGCAGGTATAAGCCTGATTATTATTTCATCCGCTTCAAATGCCGTTTCAAGCTGCGTGAGGGTTATTTGCCGACTGTACAAATCAAAGGCAACCCATTGTATAAAGGCACGGAATGGCTTAAAACATCGGATGTATATAGCGCTTGCACAAAACGATATTATGATACTATCATTGATTTCGACGGTAAGAAAGTAAAACCATTCGTGACGCTCACAATGACTTGTTCTGATTATGAACTATTCCGCGAACATTATGACGTGTTTGATTTAGAAATTCTTGACGGGTGCTATTTCCAGACAAGGAAAGGAATATTTGACCAGTATCTTAACAAATATAGAGAGATTAAGGAAAACAGCACAGGCGGTATTCGGTATCTCGCAAAGCTATTCTCTAACAATCTTTATGGCAAAACCGCTGCTTCACCGGATAGTAGTTTCAAAGTGGCATATGTAAAGGATGATACATCTATCGGCTTTTACCCTAATTACGCGCAGGATAAAACCCCCGGCTACATTGCTATCGGCGCGGCCATTACTAGCTATGCCCGCTGTTATACCATACGCGCCGCACAAGCAAATTATGAACATTTCTGCTATGCAGATACCGACAGCATACATCTGAATTGCAGCCCAGAAGAAGTGAAAGGAATTACAGAGCACCCACGTACCTATGGATGCTGGAAATGTGAAAGCGAATGGGATTACGGGCTGTTCCAGCGGCAGAAAACCTACGTCGAACACGTAGTTAAAGAGAACCATGAAGAAGTGAAGCCGCATTATGACTTGAAGTGCGCGGGCATGCCTCAGCGTAGCAAGAAGCTGTTCTTGCAGTCGTGCGGCGAAGATGAAGGTGTCGAGCCTGAAAATGATATGGAACGAGAATTCCTATCTGAGCGAAGAACTATTGAGGACTTCAAGGTAGGGCTATGCGTTCCGGGCAAGCTGCGCCCAAAGAGAATTCCGGGCGGTATCGTGCTTGTAGATACAACATTTCAATTTAAGGAGGGTTAAAAAATATGAAAATTAGTATTCCAACTTGGAGCACCCCAGTTTGTGAATGCGGTGAAAAGGCCGACGTTTATCTTTATGCTTTTGATTTAAAAGTTAGATGCCCTTATTGTGGCAAGGAAGCAAGTACACATTATTCTACTGGTTTCTACAGGTTTAGCATTAGCGATTTCGTTGACCTTGTGGATGTAATAGGCAATAAAAATTACACCCCCTACCATAAAGATAGGGGGTATAACTATATCTAAAACACCGCTTGCTGCTGCGCGGTCGCTAATACCGATAACCATCGTCAAGCTGGTTTCACCCAGTAGCCTCTCGCCGTGGCACAACAGGGACGCGGTGCAGATACCTCAACAGGAGATTGTTTTTACAAGGGCTTCTTTGCTTTCAAGATTCTTGAAGCGGAATCTGCCCATTTCAAACTGGTGTCTCAGTAGGGCAATTAGGCTATCATAACCGCCGCCGAGAATATAGTCAACATCGTGGTCGTCTGTGTTGACTGTGATTTTCATGGGGTGTGTATGGTCAACAGACGGCGAACAGTAAAGCATACTGCCAAACTTATTTGCTTCCGGGTATTCTCTCACGCCATACTCATTCCCGTGATATTTAATCGTGCATAGGTACACATTCTTGCCAGTCATTTCTTCGACAAACGCCTGATTATCACTAAGATATTTACCGCTATCGGAGAATCCGATGTATGCGGTATTACTGAACGCCTTAGAGAATCCGCTTTCGGCCTGTGCCTTTGCGGCGCTTTCATTGTAGCCCTGTTCCAGCACGAAACCATGTCCGCGCATGAACTTCACCTTATCATTCAGTCTGCTGCTGATTCCCATAGCAGAGTAATACGGATTCAGAACAGTAACCGGGTTACTAATCATAATCACAGGCACGTATCTGCTTTGTTCTCCGCCGCCTCTTGCAATCGACTTGTGAATTGAAATAAACTTATTCATTTCATTGGGGCAGTACACCCCGGTTTCGCTTTGGAATTCATCGAACAACAGTACGGTCGTGTCGTTAAGATAGTGTGAATATTTCTTCACCTGTTCGGCGGAGTTGAGTGCCACGGCATAACCGCAACACTCAGCCTCACCGCCGTCTTTTGCAAGCATCAAATGGACAAAGGCTTTGCTTTCAGACATTTGCTGCGTAAGCGTATACCCCGGAAAGAACAGAGCACCAATTTCCTTGAAGAACTTCTCGGCGCAGTCTTGAAGCTCATACTTATACCTATAGATAAGGCAGAACTTCCCCTTGCCTCTTAGATACCTGCGCACAACATAGCGGTTGAACCACGTGGTTTTGCCCGCGCTTCGGTTGCTTGTACAGATATAGATTTCGGGCTTGTTCCCGTCAATGTCTAGCAGACTTAGCAGCTTTGTGCCATCATAATACTTGCTTTCCATTTTGGCTTACTTCCTATCCATATAGCGCTTCATTACAACAAGCGCTCTAAGCAGAGTTTCATTCAGGTTAAGGTCGCCATTACCGACACCACCAAGAGCACCGCAATCGCAGAGAGCCTTGATAGTATCTTTCCCCCAATCGGGAACTTCATTCAGATTGTGATAAACCATTTCATCTTCCTCACTTTCAGGTTCGTCTTTATCATCAGCAAGCAGCGAATAATTCGGTACACCGTACCCGCGCACGTAGCGGGAGTTGACAATCAAATTACGTCTGCCAACCGCGTCGCCCTTGTTGCCTTCGATAACTGTGATATTATATCCATTGCAGGTTTCAACAATACCAACATGGTCGGGAACACCGGTACAGTCGCCGTGGCCACTATCGTCCCAGTCGTAGAAGATAATGTCACCCGGTTTTGGCACATAGTCGTCGCGCTCTTCCCAGCAGTTGGCAAACATATATTTGGTAATCATTTCGGGGCAAGAACACTCTGGGAATACAATGCGGGAAAATCCCGCAATGTACCCCATAGCGCTGACGAATGTAGCACACCATGCGTCGCTGTACTGCACTTTGTAGCCTCTGGGTCTAGGCTGATTTTTGTTGTAGATATCAATAATTTCCTGCTTCTGCCCGTTGTAAGTGTTCGCGCCCATGTAGGCACGGGCAGTTGCAACAAGCAAGTCACGAAGATTTGCCGTAGTCATTTGTAACTTACATCCTTTCTTATTAAGGGATTGGCTCGTTGATAGTGGCAATTACAGCCGACGTGTCAGCGCAGGCTAGACTTACTCGGATGAAATGCTCAACGGACGACGTTATAGTTACGGTGTCTTCGCTGCCGGCAAAACTAAGCTGATTCCAAACGTAACCATTATAAATATAACCAGCACTAATAAATGTAGCCGTTTCATTATACGCCGCAGCTATACTGTTAGAATCACTGGACGCGGGGAGATTCATGCCCTTGATGCGGAGAACATCCCCCGGCTTCAAGTGAATCATACTTGATGCGTCCATATTTGCACCGATTGTCGCCCAGCCAGACTGGGGCTTATTCGTTCCGCTGCCCGCGCTCAGTCGCGTATCACCAGAGATTCCAATGGTATCAATGATATTTGTGATGACTGCCGCGCAAGTAATTGTGATATCACCAGTCACATTGTCAATGTTCACGGTACTGCCAGACACCGCCGTCGCAGAAATGTCCGTGCCGCCCATCGTGACAGTGATTGCGCCAAGCTTTTTGTAAGTTCCCGTCGGTGATAGCGTCGTTGTGTAGGCTGAACCCTCTGCGGCGGTATTTGCCACGTTGGACGATGCGCAGTTGGTGAGATTGCGCGTGACATTATAGAGCACAGTCGGCACAGATGCCAATGCGGTAATTGTGACCGGCCCAGTAACCTTGGCGATGTTGATTGCACCGCTTACAGCCGAGTAAACGGTGGACGTGATATCCACGCCGCCCATTTTGATTACAACTGAATCAATCGTCTTTCCGCTGTCTGCTGCGATAATCGCAGTGTACGCTTCGCCGTAGTCAACCTGAGACGCGGCGTTGCTAAGCGTACAACCAGTAAGATTTTTGGAAATCGGCTGATACCAGTGCAGCGTTTCAGGCGTCCCGCTGGTCATGGCCGTGCGGTAGGCGTTGATATCGCTCATCGACATTCCGCACGTTCCAACGGCGAAGTGGACGCATTTGTCGCGGAAGCTATCCCCCGAAACTGCTTCGATTGCGTTGATAAGCCCTCTCCACTCCGGTTCGTTACGCCTACGAGCAAGAGCGTCTGTCCCCGTTCCGCTATAAAAGCAACTCAGCTCATAGTCCTTGTCAATATCAGACTGGCTCATGCCGAGCAAGCCCTCTAGCACACACGCGAGAGTGCCTGTACGGTCTGCGCCCGCTGTGCAGTGAAAATATACCGGCTCACGATGCGTAACTGCGTCGATTACACAGCGAAGATAAAGCTGCCATGTTGCAACCGGGGTCAAAGTGTAGGATGCCGCCTTGTCAGCGATCGTAAACCACACGTCGCTACCGAGGGGCGATTCTGTCGCAACTTCTCCGTCGGATGGGTCACGCCCTTCTTTGCCCCTGAGGTCAATTTCATGCTGTACTCCTAATTGCCCGACAAGCACATGCCGGTCTGCGGAAGAGATGCGCCCGCCTCTAATCAGCCGCCCATATTTTACCGTGCCACCATCGCAAGCCCAGCCGCCAAGGTCGCGGACATTCCACGCCTCAGCGGAGTTGTCCCGTGTGCGAATCCAGCGCAAAAAGTCAAGTGGCTTTAGAGTTCCAGCCGCACCGCCACCAGCAAATGGCGTAAGCACATTAGGCACTTCATTGAAGTATGTAATGCTGCCAACAGTCTTTCCAATCGGCTTGTAATTACTTACAACTGCTGTTGCCGGGGCATAAGTCGCAATTTCAGATGCGCTATAATCATCGGGGTTGTACGTAACATTCGCCAGATAATTACGTACTGCCTCTGGGCATTGATGCCACTCAACATCTTCCGCGCCAGTAATGCCCATCACAGCGCCGCCCATTTCTCCAATTTTGTATTTCGTTGTAGTTCCGTTTTTAGCCCGGATAGCATTTGCAATGGCTTGTACGGATGATTCTTCGTACAACTTATTCGCCATCAATAAGCCACCTCATTTCCGTTTGCGTAAGACGGAAGGGGGGTGTCTGTATGATTATTAGCAAGATACCACCCGCTAATCGTGGCATAGGACGTTACAGCTCCCGGCGCGTCTTCGGTCAGGACTATGCCAAGCAAACCATTTTCGTTAAGATAGGCGGGGGAAACCATAGAGTTGGGAGAAAGGCCGCTCACGGACTGAACAAAGAATTGCGCAGGAAACCCAACCTCAATTTTGGGTAGAAGTGAGATTCCGTTAATCAGGGCAGAAACGTTCATGTCGATGCCTATAACACTTGCAATGTCAGCGTCCTCAAAGCCGCTCAGCGTCAAGCTAAAATAAACAGCATCAAGCCCCGGAAAATAGTATAAGTATTTGTCACTAATTGTAACCTTTCCGGATTTTGAAACAATTACCGTAGGCGACCACCGTTCTGACGCGTCGCTCCTCATGCCGCCAACCTTAATCTTAGAGCCATACACTGCGCCGTCTGCGAGTTTATCGTCAGTCACGGCCGCATTATCAATTTTTGACGTAGTCACAGCACTATCCGCGAGTTTATCGTCAGTCACGGCCGCATTATCAATTTTTGACGTAGTAACTGCGCCGTCTGCGAGTTTGGCATCAGTGACAGCCCTGTCCGCAAGTTTCTGTGTGGTCACAGCACCATCCTCGAGAGAAACGGTCGAGGGCTTTTGCATTTCCCACTTGTGGCCATTAACGGACAAAATCTTTCCACTGTCGGAGTCGTCCGGGTTCGGGCTTGGGAGATAGGACTCATACAAATACACAGTGGCAGAGCCAAGCTTAGTAATACTCAGCGTGACAGGAG
>OHAQ01001188.1_pt1 | contig 20630 bp, 15 predicted proteins | sample 1577111 | NCBI WGS metagenome assembly OHAQ01 (sample SAMEA3541549, study PRJEB24748) | human gut metagenome | biome: human gut; feature: human-associated habitat; material: faeces | place: China | collected 2012 | reverse complement strand
CTGAAAGAATGGAGAACGGAGAAACCCTGCCACAGATAGTAAGCAGAAGCAAGCATATTATACTGAAACACTGGAGCAAATGGAATGAACAGCAAAAGACCAGGGCTGCCATTCTCTTTGATAAATTCCCCAAGCTTCTGGAAGGATACAGCCTTAGCATGAAACTGACAGACATCTTCAACAAGAAGTCAGGTCCCGATGAAGCAAGGCTAAATCTCGCAAGATGGTACAATGAAGTGGAAAAGTTTGACTATATGGAGTTCAACAAGGTACTTGATACCTTTTCAAACCATAGTACGACCATCATAAATTATTTTGAAGAACGATTGACAAATGCTTCAGCGGAGTCGTTCAATGCTAAAATCAAAGCTTTTCGAAGCCAGTTAAGAGGGGTGGCTGATCTGAAATTCTTCATGTTCAGACTGGCTAGGCTATACGCTTAAAAGAAAGCTTACCAACCAGGAAAATCCGCTGACCCGAAGAAACTGCTTTTAAGAAAGAGGTGAATAGCAGTAGTCCCTTGCAATATTCTTTAGAGAAGGGTGTGACGTTATCAACTTTCTCTCCCGACTCTCTATCACAGCCTAAAGATACAACAAATATAAATATTGAACAATAATTTATGGACGAAATTATAGAAAAAGCAAAGGCTGACTCACTTTACTAATTGGGATAGAAAAGATATTAGAAGGCTAAATTAAGAGATAAGTTGTTTAAAAAAATAGTGAATGAATAATGAAAGAGGTGACATTACTGATACATTGAATAGATGTTGTCGAAATTTGTTGTCTAAAATAGGACTATGGTCTATCTTTAGGCAATAACAATAAGTTTTAAAAAAATGAATATGTTGATGATTGATTTGCATCTATTTGCATTAAATTGTAATGAAAGTTTTAGGATAGTTGTAGATGAAAAAGAAAAAAGAGCTAAACTTTGTTGTTTAACTCTTTCTATATTAGTGTTTTATGTTAAATGTTTTATAATAAATCTTTTGGGCCCCCCAGACGCGTACTCTAACCGGGCTGAGCTACACCCCGAATTGCGGATGCAAAGGTACGGCTTTTTTTGTATTTGCAAATATTCTCTGTACTTTTTTACATTAAAAGTGCATCTTTTTATGCAAGGTATTGATGAAACTAATAAGTCGATTCCCTATATTCAGAGGGAGACATATTGGTGTGTCTTTTAAAAAAACGACCTAAAGCAGACTGGTTCAGGAACTTAGTTCTGATTGTTATTTCCTGAATATTAAGAGAACTGTTTTTCAATAATTCTTTTATCTCCAGTAATGAATAATCTATAATCCAGTCCTTAGGAGATTTTCCACTGGTTTCTTTAACTACTTCAGACAGATATTTGGAAGAAACATGAAGTTTGTCGGCATAAAAGATAACCTCTTTATGCTCTCTGTAGTTGTCCATCATTAGCGTATAGAATCTATGCGTTAAATCTTCTTTACGTGTTGTACTTGTATTATTTCTATGATTGATGTAATTTTCAAAATCGTTATATAAATCTAGGAATATAATTCTTAGCAGAGCTATAATTGCTTCTCTGGAAAAACTTTTGGGAAGTTTGATCCGACTCTTCAGTAACGTATAATAATTCATGAAATACTGCATCTCTTGTTCCGGCAAGGGATAAAGGAAACGAGATTTCATGTAAGAGAAAAATTGAGGAGAAAAACTCCTGATAGTTTTTATTACATCATAGAAAAATGTGTTTGAAAGTGTAAAATAGTTTGTTGTGAAATGAGGACTTGTCTCTATGACTGAGACTAGCAGTCCCGGCATAAAGACAAAAACATCATGTGGGTGTATAGTATATTCTTGAGAATCCATTCTTATTTTAGCATTTCCTTGTATACAGATTCCAATAGTACATATAGGGGTATAAGAAGGGCAATCTGTAATGGGCAATGTTGATGCATTAGATTGCATGCAAAATTCATTCTCTAATATATCTTCTCTATTCTTTTCAAATTCCTTATATAACATTTATACCAACCAATTATATAATGCAAAAATAGGGTTTCTGAAGCATTGAAAAGTTGATCAATGGTATTTAGGAACAATTTTACGGAAAAAAGGTGCTTTATATTTGTCTTTTTTAAATGATTGGCCTGTTTTTTAACTAATGTATTATAAATACTCTAATTGCTTGATTGTTAAAAGTTTGATCGATTGTAATTGGGAATAAATAAAAGATGTTTTTATTGTATCGGACAGATGGAAAGTTTGTACAATCCTTTCCATCTGTTTGAAGGGAGATCAGCAACCCATGGATTCATGATAAAAATCCAGCATTTCAAAAATTTCGTCTTTACTTGCCGATTGATTAATCTGTATATTTCCTATTTCAGTTAATAGAGTGAAATTGATAATGCCTGCTGAGTTTTTCTTATCATGTTTCATGAATTCATAGAGGCGTTCATATTGTTTGCAATTAAAAGGCATAACTCCATAATGTTCTTTGACGAACAGGATGGTCTGACGTAGCTTGTCTTTAGGAAAACCAGTTTTGATATGGGAGAAATAAAGTTCACAAACTATTCCCCATGCCACAGCGTAACCATGTAATATCGGATGCTGTGTTTCTAATGCCAGACTTTCAAAAGCATGCCCTACGGTGTGTCCCAGATTTAAAGCTTTGCGGATTCCTCTTTCAAAAGGATCCTGTTCCACTATATCTTCTTTAATCTGTACAGATTTTCCGACTAAACTCTGTAAGACCTTGTAATCTATATTGTTGAAGTCAAATTTCAACAATTCTATCCAATGATCATGGGTGCTGATAAGACCATGTTTCAACATTTCAGCGTATCCGGACAATAGATTGCGAATATCCAGTGATTTTAGAAAATTAGCGTCAATCAATACACTTTCGGCAGGAGAGAAGACTCCGATCTCATTCTTTAATCCGTTGAAATTGATTCCGGTCTTGCCTCCTACAGATGCATCAACCATAGCCAGCAGTGTGGTAGGAATATTAATATATTTGATCCCTCGTTTGAAAGTTGATGCGGCGAATCCTCCTAAATCTGTAACCATCCCTCCACCTAAATTGATAAGTAGCGAATGACGGCTTGCACCTTTATCTCCCAACTCTTTCCATACATATGCCAGTGTTTCCAAGTTTTTGTGCACATCTTCAGCCCCTATATAAATAAAATGGGCATTTTTAATACAATCAAATTCTGATAAAACAGGAATGCAAAGTTCACGTGTATGTTCGTCAGCCAAGACAAATAATTTGTCATGTGGGCATTGGTTTATTGCCTTATTGAGATTTTCTTCTAAGTTATGGCAGATAATAACTTCTTGTTTACTCATATTTTCTATTATTTGCCTGCAAATTTAGGTAAAAAAGCAAAAAGATGACCGTTCTTTGCTTACAAATAATTACTTTTGTACGTTAAAATATAAAATAATGAAAGGAATTTTACCGGTTTATTGTAGGACGATGGGATATGTTGTTCTGTTGTTGTCTGTTTTCGTACCGTTGTTCATGTTTATGTTTGGCATGATAAACGATAGTAACCTGTTGTTTACAAAGGCTTCTATCAAGTTACTTATCTGGTTTTCTTTGTTTATGATCTTCTTGGCAAAAGTGAAGGATGAGAATGAGAAGATTTCCCGAATACGTATCAAGGCTATTTGTTATGCTATTTATTTGTTGGGCATTTATTATATTGTAATGTTGGTCAGAGGAGTATATAATGGAAATCTGGAAGAAGCGGATAATTCCATTGCTATAGTTTATATGGTTTTTAATGTTATTTGTCTGGAATTTGGTGTACAAAAAAGCCGGGTTGACCGATTGTTTAAGAAATAAATACATTTTTCCGTTAAACCTTTTGTCGACAAGAGTGTCCAAAGGACATTAGGCATTAAAATTTCAAGGAAAAAGAAAAAATGAAGAAGTTAGTATTATTGTTGTTACTGGTATGTACCTGTGCAACTCTCTCTTGGGCGCAAAGTGGCAAGCGCATAACCGTGACGGGATCTGTGATTGATGGTGATGATAAAAGCCCGGTTGGACAAGCTACCGTACAGTTACTTTCTCTACCCGATAGTACAATGGTGGTAGGAAATGTTACCAATAACAACGGAGTATTCTTTATTGCTGCCCGTCCGGGGAAATATGTACTTAAAATTTCATTTGTAGGTTACCTTACTCAGGAAAAATCTTTGCAGCTGACAGCTGGTAAACCGAGTGTTAATATTGGAACGATCACTTTACCCACCGATGCTATCATGTTGGGTGAGGCGGTTATTGTAGCCGAGGCTCCGCAGGTAACCATTTCAGAAGATACTATTGGCTATAACGCTTCTGCTTATCGTACTCCTGAGGGGGCGATGTTGGAAGAATTGGTGAAAAAACTTCCGGGAGCAGAAATAGATGACGATGGTAATATCAAAATCAATGGTAAGGAAGTAAAAAAGATTATGGTAGATGGCAAAGAGTTTTTTGGCGGTGATGTGAAGACCGGTTTGAAGAATTTGCCAGTCGATATGGTGGAAAAACTGAAAACCTATGATAAGAAATCCGATTTGGCACGCATTACGGGTATTGATGATGGTGAGGAGGAAACAGTGCTCGATTTGACGGTGAAGAAAGGGATGAATCAAGGCTGGTTTGGAAACGTGGATTTAGGCGCCGGAACGGAAGACCGTTATACAGGAAGAGCTATGATTAACCGTTTTTATGATAAAACTCAGGTTTCTATTATTGGTTCCGCCAATAATGTGAATGATCAGGGATTTTCGGGAGGAGGACCTCGTTGGAGGCGTAACAATGGATTGAACGCGACTAAAATGCTAGGAGCGAATTTTGCTACAGAAACAGAAAAACTGGAATTGGGAGGTAGTATGCGTTACAACTATCGTGATGCAGATGTAGTAACAGTCGGATCTTCACAGCGTTTTTTGCAGTCGGGGGATTCTTATTCCAATTCAAACAAAGCCAATAGTAATAAGGAAACAGGTTTCAAGGCAGATTTCCGTATGGAATGGCGTCCCGATTCAATGACCAATATTATTTTCCGGCCGAATGTTTCTTATGACAAGACAAGGGGAGCTTCAGTTGCAGAGTCAGGTACTTTTAATGAGGATCCTTATCAGTATGTGGTAAATCCCAATGATTATTTGAACTTTGACAATATAGAGTCTGATGATCCGTTAAGGGATACTCGTATTAATGCTACCAATGAACATAATCTGTCCAAATCAAATAGTTTGTCGGCTAATGCAACATTGCAGCTGAACCGGAAACTGAATAATGAGGGACGTAACATTACATTCCGTGGTTCATTTGGATATGGAGATGATGACAGCGATCAGTATGCTCAATCGGAAACCCGTTATTATCAGATAAAGAACTATTTAGGAGGGGATTCTATAGAACATCGTAATCAATACATTACGATGCCTACTAAAAATTATAATTATACAGCACAGTTTACTTATAGCGAACCTATAGCACGGGCTACTTTCCTGCAATTTAGTTATAGATTCCAATATAAGAATAGCAAGAGTGATAAATCGACATACGATTTGGGGTATCCTTGGGATATAAATGACGGATTACCCGAAAACTATGAAACTGCTTATGTGGATAGCTTGAGTAAGGATGCTGAATATAAATACTTTAATCATGATATTTCTTTGGGACTACGATTTATCCGGGAGAAATATCAGTTGAGTGCCGGCATGTCCTTACAGCCTCAAAATACGAAATTGTCCTATAAGAAGGGAGATTACATGACTGATACCACAAGAACGATATTCAATTTTGCTCCGAATCTGGATTTTCGTTATCGCTTCTCCAAAGTAAGTCAGTTGCGTGTCACTTATCGTGGGCGTAGTAGCCAGCCTAGTATGGAAAACCTGTTGCCGATTGTCGATAATTCCAATCCGTTGAATATCCGTGTGGGTAATCCAGGTTTGAAGCCTTCGTTTGCCCATACCATGCGTTTGTTTTATAACACTTATAATGCCGAGAAGCAGCGTGGCATAATGACTCATGTAAATTTCACTGCTACTCAGAATAGTATCAGTAATAGTACGGTATATGATGAGAATACGGGTGGTACTACTTCAACTCCTCAGAATATCAATGGAAACTGGAATGCGTTTGGATTGTTCGGTTTTAATTCGGCTTTGAAGAATAAAAAGTTTACTATAAATTCTTTTTCTCGTGTGAGCTACCGGAATCAGGTAGCGTTCTTATACAATAAGGAAACATTGCATGATGATAAGAATACGACTACCGGTTTGACTTTGGCGGAGAATCTGAATGGGTCCTATCGGAATGACTGGTTTGAATTTTCATTGAATGGTTCTATTGAGTATACAGCGGAACGTAGCAAGCTGCGTCCTGAAAAGAACCAGAATCCTTATACATTCTCATATGGAGCGAGTACCAATGTCACTTTACCATGGCAGATGACATTGTCTACTAATATCACCAACCAGTCCCGTAGAGGATATGATGATGCCAGTTTGAACAATAATGAACTGATTTGGAATGCCCAAATAGCACAAAGTCTATTGAAAGGAGCTGCAACTGTTAGTTTTGAAATGTACGACATCTTAAAACAACAGAGCAATATCAGCCGTTCTTTGACTGCGGATGTACGTTCGGTTACCGAATACAACAGTATCAACAGTTATTGTATGGTACATTTTATCTATCGTCTGAATATTTTTGGAAGTAAAGCCGCCCGTGACAAGATGATGAATAGCCATAGGGGATTCGGCGGTCCCGGTTTTGGTCCCGGTCCGGGAAGACATGGCCGGCGTCCTTTTTAAATGAAACTATATCTTAATCTTTTCCCAATCTATATTGTTATAGGTTGGGATTTTTTTTATAAGTTTGCTTATAAGTAAATTACTGGAATTATATGGTAGAGTGGAGTATCTTTAATGAAATCTTTGCTGTTGCTTTTAACGTGCTTTATTTTGTGATTATCATCGGAACTATCTTTATAGTGATACTTGATAATCGTAATCCCGTTAAAACAATGGCATGGGTACTTGTGCTCTTTTTCCTGCCCATTGTGGGGCTTGTGTTCTATTTCTTTTTCGGCAGAAGCACACGTAAGGAGAAATTGATCAGCAAGAAAGGGTTCACCCGTCTCATAAAACGTCCCATGGCAGAATATCAGGCGCAAAAGGCGTTTAAGTGTCCTGATGAACAGCACCAGTTGATGCGTTTTTTCCGGAAAGTGAATAATGCTTTGCCCTTTGAAGGAAATGCGACGGAAGTTTTTACGGATGGTTATTCCATGCTGTATTCATTGATGAAAGAAATCAGTAAGGCAAAGCATCACATCCATTTGCAGTTTTATATTTTTGAGGATGATCCGGCAGGCAGGTTGCTGCGCGATTTGTTGATAGATAAAGCGCGGCAGGGAGTAGAAGTGCGTTTACTATATGATGATGTGGGCTGCTGGAAAGTTCCCCATGCTTTTTTTGATGAAATGCGGGGAGCAGGTATTGAGGCACGCAGTTTTTTGAAAGTCCGTTTTCCTTTATTTACCAGTAAGGTAAATTATCGTAATCACCGTAAAATAGTAGTAATCGACGGTCGTGTGGCTTATACGGGAGGGATGAACATTGCTTTGCGCTATATGAAAGGCTTTCCATGGGGGATATGGCGGGATACTCACATTAAAATAGAAGGAAAAGCGGTATATGGGTTACAGACTGCTTTTTTGACCGATTGGTATGTAGTAGACCGTACCCTTATCACTTCCTCCCGTTATTTCCCCGAAGTCGGAATCTTTGGAAAGGCTCTGATACAGATTGTTACTTCCGATCCTGTAGGCGAATGGCGGGATATTATGCAAGGGCTACTGATAGCTATCAGCAGCTCCCGAAAGTATTTTTATATACAAACACCTTACCTGTTGCCTACCGAACCTATTCTGATGGCATTGAAAACGGCAGCTTTGGCAGGCGTGGATGTTCGCATTATGATACCGGCACGTGCCGATACATGGATAACACATTTAGGTTCGTTATCTTATTTGGATGATATCATGCGTGCGGGTGTCAGGATTTACCTTTATCAGAAAGGTTTTTTGCATTCCAAGCTGATGGTCAGTGATGATACTCTTTCTACGGTAGGTTCTACAAATATGGACTTCCGTAGCTTTGAGCATAATTTTGAGGTGAATGCCTTTATGTATGATCCGTCCTCAGCATTGCTGTTGAAAGGTATTTTCCTGCAAGACCAGAAGGACGCCATCCTGTTGCAGAGAAAAACATGGATAAAGCGTCCTTGGTATCAAAAAGCACAAGAATCTATTGTCCGGTTGCTGGCACCGTTGCTTTGAAGAAAGAGAAGTTCACACTGCCATATGCACGGCGCTCAATAAAATGGGGGTCATCCTCAAAATGATTCTCTTTGCCATGTTCCAGTACCAGTAATCCGTCTTCCTTTAAAATCCCGCTTTCGAAAATACGGGTGGGGATGCTTTCCAACTCTTTCAAGGCGTATGGAGGGTCGGCGAAGATGAAATCAAATTGCTCGCTGCATTTGTCTATAAATCTAAAGACATCAGCACGGATAGGAAAACATTTGTCGGTCTTCACTTCACGCATCACCTGTGAGATGAAAGAAAGGTGCTGGGGATCTTTTTCTACTGAAATAACCCGGTCACAACCGCGTGAAACCAGTTCTATACTGATGCTGCCCGTACCGGCGAAAAGGTCCAAGGCTGTAACTCCGTCCTCGAAGTCAAAATAATTGTTACTTAATACATTGAAAAGGTTCTCTTTGGCGAAATCCGTTGTCGGACGTGCCTTGAATGTATGAGGCACATCGAAACGGCGCCGTTTGTATATACCGCTGATTACTCGCATAATAATAAGGTTTGCATGTCAAAAGGTATCTCTTCTATTTTACTTATCTCGGAGCGGTTGAATTCCGCTTTGGGGCTGATGACGAATACCTGGCGCAGATAATTGCGCAACTCTTTCAGTAATTCTTCTTTGTCCTCTAATATTCCTGTCAAGTGCAGCTCGTCTCTTTCCTGATTATAATTTAATTGTTGCCATACATATAATAGGTAATACACACGGTCTGTGGTTTGTTTGCATGGAAATGAGTTGATCAGTAATAAGTTGCCCTTATCAAAACAAAAAACTTCCATTTGTTGCTCGCGTATGTATGTATATAGTTTCCGGCTGTTACCCAACCGGCTTTTCCGGGCGAAATATTCAGTCAGCGGGCTGGCGGTGGAGAAGAAACGAGCTGTAGGAAAATGTTCAGTCAGTAACAAATGGGTATGTTTGTCCATAGCAAAAAGTATTACCACATTGCTTCTTCCCAGGACATTGCAAAGTACAATCTCGTTATTTCCTTTAGCTTTAGGAAAATTATGATAGAAAATTGTATCCATCTGTTCGTCTTCGAATAATTCCAAAGGAACAGGGGTGAAACGGGGGGAGTCATACAAGATGTTAACCCGTTTATACGGATACTTCAGCGCTTCTGTTTTAGTCAGCATATCTTTCAGATTGGCCGTCATGGAATATCCGGTGTTGACCGGATGCGGAACAAAGCAGAAATCATTATCTGTCAGTGGGTTATAGATAGAAAAAGAAAATCCATCCGCACTGAGGCGGATGGATAATGTATATTGTTCCGATTTTGTAAAATCGATACGTTCAGTCATTCTTATTCCCAGTTACCTGCGTTATTGTTAGGCTGTTCGATATCACCCACTCTTAAACCGCAATATTTACCCAATTTGGTCTGAAGGTCTTTAAGGTTAGCCAATTCTTGAGTATTCAAGCCGCCCAAATATGTTTCATACGGAGTTTGAGCTTGGAACAAGTTCAAAGGAGCACCCGATTTGGTAGTATCGCTGCGGGTAACCATCTCAAATTGTACGCCGTTTCCGAAGGGAACATATCTCAAAGAGTCTGCGTTGAAGCCCGGAGCATAGATTGTATCTGTTACGGCAACCCATAAAGTATCACGTTTGAAGTTCATCAAACCTTCTTTTTCAACTTCTTTCCAGTTACCGGTCTTTTTGGCTTTGTTGATGATTGCCATCGCTTTCTTTTCAGTCATACCGGCTTCCAGTTGTGTATCAGACAAAACTCCTTCTTTCTTTACAAACGGAAGTTTTGCAGTTTTGACGAAATCAATCAAGGTGTCGAAGCTTGCAGTATATCGTCCATTGTGCAGGTTACGGTATTCCAACTGTGCCTTACGGATGTCAATTAAGCGTGCAATAACTTGTTTCTCTCTAGTCTTTTTAGCGTCATCGAAGTTGATCGGTCCCATGATACTGCCGTAGCAAACGTATATCAAACCGATAACGCAAGCAGCCAATACAATATTAATAACTGTTTTCATGATAAATATGTGTTTTTTTTAGTTTATATTCGCATCGCAAAAATAAAACAAATAAATCTAATAACGCACAGTTCAAGGAACTTTTTATTACGCAATTATGATTAATAGTTATTTAGTGCAGCAAATTAAGGGAAATTTTCTATATAAACCAACTTTAGGACAAGAAAAAGCTGTTAAATTTTTAGCAGATTTTCTCTTTTTCCGCCAATCGGACTCGGTTTTTCTCTTAAAGGGATATGCCGGTACGGGTAAAACATCCCTTATCGGAGCATTGGTGAAGACCTTGGACCAGTTACAGCAAAAGTGTGTTCTGCTTGCTCCGACGGGAAGGGCGGCTAAAGTCTTTTCACATTATGCACAGCATCCAGCTTATACTATCCATAAGAAGATTTACCGCCAGCGCAACTTTTCAAATGACCTGGACAACTTTTCTTTGGATGATAACCTGCATCAGCATACTTTGTTTATTGTGGATGAGGCGTCGATGATCGCTAATGACGGATTGGCGGGGGCGGTCTTTGGTACAGGGCGTTTGCTGGACGACTTGATTCAATATGTATATGCCGGAACAGGTTGCCGTCTGATGCTGATAGGAGATACGGCGCAGCTTCCTCCGGTGGGAGAGGAGGAGAGTCCGGCTCTTTCGGCCGATAAGTTACGCGGGTATGGCATGGAAGTATATGAGGCGCAGCTCACTGAGGTGGTTCGTCAGATGCATGATTCGGGGATTCTTTGGAATGCGACAGAATTGCGCCGCTACATATCCGAGGAAAATTTTCTCACTTTGCCTTCTGTCCGTGTGGAAGGGTTTCCGGATATCCGGATGGTTTCTGGTAGTGAGCTGATTGAGGTAATCAATGATTGTTACGGTCAGGCAGGTATGGACGAAACGATTGTGGTCTGCCGTTCCAATAAACGGGCGAATATTTATAATAAGGGAATCAGGAATACGATTCTGTTTCGGGAGGATGAGCTGAACAGCGGTGACCTGCTGATGGTGGCGAAGAATAACTATTTTTGGACGGAGGGTTGTAAGGAGATTGATTTTATAGCCAATGGAGATATAGCTGTGGTTCGCCGTGTCCGTCGGGTGCGTGAGGCATACGGCTTTCGTTTTGCCGATGTGGTGCTGGCGTTCCCCGACTATGATGGTATGGAACTGGAGGTGAAACTTTTGTTGGATACCTTGCATACTGAAACACCCGCACTGCCTAAAGAATTGAATGACAAGTTGTTTTATTCGGTATTGGAGGATTATGCTGATATAACAGTGAAACGTGAGCGGATGAAGAAAATGAAAGCCGATCCTCATTACAATGCCTTGCAGGTGAAATATGCGTATGCCGTTACTTGTCACAAAGCGCAGGGTGGCCAGTGGAAACGGGTCTTTTTGGATCAGGGTTATATGACGGAGGATATGTTGACTCCGGATTATTTCCGTTGGCTGTATACGGCTTTCACCCGTGCTACGGAAATTCTGTATCTAGTGAACTGGCCGAAGGAGCAGACGGAATGAGCGGGCAGTCAGTGAGGTGTTAATGACTGATGATATGTTTTCAACCGTTTGGTTAATGTTTTTTTCTTTATGGCTAAGCCTTTTTGAACGTTTGTATTCTATCTCCATAACCTTTGGAGTTAACTCCAAAGCTTATGGAGTTAACTCCAAAGGTTATGGAGATAACTCCAAAGGCTTGGGAGATAGAAATCTTCCTTTTTATTTCCCTTATCCATAAAGAAGAAAAGGCTTAGTAAACCAGATAAAAAAACTCCGCCATCGGCTTTCAGACCAGATGGCGGAGTTTTGATATATACGAAATATGGACGAAATTCGAATAGATTACAATGCAGCCAGCTCTATCACTTTATCAACAGCCGCATTCAGACCGTCGGGATTCTTACCGCCTGCCGTTGCGAAGTGGGGCTGACCGCCGCCGCCGCCTTGAATCAGTTTGGCTGCTTCACGGACCAGTTTGCCTGCATTCTGTCCGGCTTTTACCAGGTCTTCGCTAATCATGACAGTCAGCATCGGTTTGTTGTTGTCTACACTACCTATTACAACGAACAGATTGGCAGGAATCTCACCTTTCAGCTGGAAGGCAATATCTTTCACTACGTCGGCAGACATCGGAATGATGGCTTTCACCACTTTCACACCATTTATTTCTTTGGCATTCTCTACCAGTCTGGCTTTCAGTGCGGCGCCCTTTTCTTTCATGAACTCTTCCACCTGCTTCTTCAATCCTGCATTTTCGTCAATATACTTGCGGATGGCGACTTTCAGATCGGGGGCATTGTTGAACAATGCCTTCAAGTCATTCAGCGTATCTTGGACCGTATCCATCAATTCCTCTACTTTGGCACCCGTGATAGCTTCGATACGGCGCACACCGGCAGCAACAGAGCTTTCGCTGATAATACGGACCATACCGATCTTGCCTGTAGCCGGAACGTGGGTACCTCCACAGAATTCAATAGAGTTTCCGAATTGGACAACACGTACCTCATCACCGTATTTTTCACCGAACAAAGCAATAGCACCCAGTTCTTTTGCCTTTTCGATAGGAAGATTGCGGTATTCCGTCAAAGGGATGTTCTCACGGATTTTGGCATTTACCAAATGTTCCACTTCACGAAGTTGCTCGTCAGTCACTTTCTGGAAGTGAGAGAAGTCGAAACGTAATGACTCAGGGGTTACCAAAGAACCTTTTTGTTCTACGTGAGTTCCTAATACCTGGCGCAACGCTTCGTCCAGCAAGTGAGTACAAGAGTGGTTGGCGGCACAGGCGGCACGTTTTTCTGTATCTACACAAGCCATCATCGGAACGTCAAGGTGTTCGGGCAGTTTTTTGGTGATATGGATAGGAAGGTTGTTTTCCTTCTTGGTGTCAATGATTTCAATGGTTTCGAATTCGCTTACGATCACCCCTGTATCACCTACCTGACCACCACTTTCGGCATAGAAAGGAGTATCGCTCAGTACAATTTGATACAGTGTCTGGTTTTTCTGCTTGATCTGGCGATAGCGCAGGATGCTGGTTTCATATTCGGTAAAGTCATAACCTACAAAGTGGGTGTCACCTTCCTTTATGGTGATCCAGTCGCCGGTTTCAACGGCTGCCGCGTTACGGGCGCGTTCTTTTTGTTTCTGCATTTCGGCGTTGAACTCTTCTTCGTTTACAGTCATGCCGTTTTCGCGGAGAATCAGTTCTGTCAGGTCGAGGGGGAAACCGAAAGTGTCATATAATGTAAAGGCATCCACACCGCTGATCTCTTTTTTTCCGGCAGCTTTGGCATCGTTCATAGTCTTGTCCAACAGACGGATACCTGTTTCCAGTGTGCGCAGGAAAGATTCTTCTTCTTCTTTGATCACTTTCTCGATCAGTGTTTTCTGTGCGTTCAACTCCGGATAGGCCTCGCCCATATTCTCAATCAATACAGGCAGCAGCTTGTACATGAATGCTTGTTTCTGTCCCAGGAAAGTATATCCGTAACGGACGGCACGGCGGAGGATACGGCGGATTACATAGCCGGCTTTTGCGTTGCTGGGCAACTGGCCGTCGGTGATTGAGAATGCGATGGTACGGATATGGTCGGCTATAACGCGCATGGCGATATCTTTCTGGTTGTCTTGACCATAGGTGGTTCCTGCCATTTCGGCAATGGCTTTCAGTATCGGTTGGAACACATCAGTGTCATAGTTGGATGTCTTGCCTTGCAGTGTGCGCACCAAACGTTCGAATCCCATACCGGTATCGATCACTTTGGCGGGAAGACCTTCCAGTGAACCGTCTGCTTTGCGGTTGAACTGCATGAATACAAGATTCCAGATCTCGATTACTTGCGGATGATCCTTATTTACCAGTTGGTTGCCGGGGATTTGAGCTTTTTCTTCTTCCGAACGTGAGTCGATATGGATTTCGGAACACGGGCCGCAGGGACCTGTATCACCCATTTCCCAGAAGTTGTCATGTTTGTTGCCATTGAGGATATGGTCTTTCGGCAGGAACTGTTCCCAGTAAGAGGCGGCTTCGTTGTCCCGTTCCAGTCCTTCTTCGGGACTTCCTTCGAATACGGTGGCATACAGATCTTTCGGATCTATCTTCAGTACATCTACCAGATATTCCCATGCCCAGCCGATAGCTTCTTTCTTGAAGTAATCTCCGAAAGACCAGTTGCCCAGCATTTCGAACATAGTATGGTGGTAGGTATCATGTCCCACTTCTTCCAGGTCATTGTGCTTGCCGCCTGCGCGGATGCACTTCTGGGTATCCGTAGCGCGGGCGGGCGTCCACGGGGGAGTCCATACGCCCAGGAAATACGGGACAAACTGATTCATGCCGGCATTTGTAAACAACAAACCGGGGCTCTGGGGCATCAAAGAAGCGGAAGGCACGACCGTGTGCTGTTTTTCGCGGAAAAAGTCCAGAAAGCTTTGGCGTATCTCGGTGGCGGTCATCATAACAGATAATGGGAAAAGTAAAAGACGCCGGATTATGCCTGTTCTCCCTCCGTTAGTAAATCGCTAATTCCTTCTCCGTCATGCGGGCTCCATTTTTACTTGCAATAAATTATACACGCGTATAAATAAAATTATGAAAAAGCTGGTTATCCTCCTGGTTCTCCTTGCGGCGGCAGGAACGGCCGCCTGGCTCATCTACCGGAAAACTCCGTCCGGGCCCGAGGACAAAGCCGTTCTTTACGGCAATGTGGACCTGCGCCAGGTGGATCTGGCTTTCCTCATCTCCGAACGTATTGACTCCGTGCTGGTGGACGAAGGGGACACGGTTGTTCCCGGCCAGAAGCTCGCCACGCTGGAAACGGTGCGGCTCCGGCAGGCCGCGGACGAAGCCCGGCAGATAGCGGAAGCCGCCCGCCAAAACTACCTGCGCGTTAAAAACGGCCCGCGCGCGGTATCTTTTCTTATCAAAAAAGATTGATTTACCAAAATTTATAGCTAAACTTTGGAAAGGGAGGAGTAATAAAAAATGATCTCTTTGATTGTTACGCTTATATTAGCTATCTTACTATTTAAACTTTTGTTTAAAGTTACTTCATGTTTTTTACAAGCGTTAGTAACTATAGTTGATATTATACTCTGGATAATTTTTATTTTTATTTTATTGTTTTTATTGTTTTAAGTAAGGCCATTCGCTTCCACGAATGGCCTTTTCTTAATCATTATATTCCATTTGATATCCTATAATATCTAAATATTCTCCATCTTGAAGACCAAGTTCTCTTGCCTTATCCATAACTCCCATTTTATTTAATACTCTTTGCATGTATTGTCTTGATTCCACATCAAATATATTAACTTTACTCATTAGTCTTTCTATAGGAGCACCAGTAACGTAGTATGTATCATTTTTCTTTTCTACATGCCACTCTTGATCTACTAATTCATCATCATCTTCTTTAATTACTTCAACAATATCTTCTTTTGGAATTTTCTTTAATTCTTCAGATACATAGTTTAGTAAGTCATCTAATCCAATTTTAGTTGCAGCTGAAATTTTAAATAATTTTAACCCTTCTTTTTTACAAAGCATTTCTAAATCTTTAAGATAGCCTTCATCACTTAAACTATCCATTTTGTTGGCAACAACAATTTGTTTTTTTGAGGCAAGTTTTTGACTATATTTTTTAAGCTCATTATTTATTAATTTAAAATCTTCTACTGGGATTCTTCCTTCACTTCCTGTAATATCAATTACATGCAATAAAAGTCTAGTTCTTTCAATATGTTTTAAGAACTTAAATCCAAGACCTACGCCCTCACTTGCATCCTCTATAATTCCAGGAATATCAGCCATCACAAAGGTATCTCCACTTTTAGTTTTAACAACTCCTAAAGCTGGTTCAAGTGTAGTAAAATGGTAATTTGCAATTTTAGGTTTTGCAGATGATACAGTTGAAATTATTGTTGATTTACCAACATTTGGAAAACCAATAAGCCCAACATCAGCAAGCATTTTTAGTTCAAGTTCAAGATTTCTTTCTACACCTTTATGGCCTGCCTCAGAAAAATTTGGAACTTGTCTTGTAGGAGTCGCAAAATTCATATTGCCTTTTCCACCTTTTCCACCTTTAGCTACTAAAAACACATCATCTTTTTTTGATAAATCAGCAATTACAATATCCTTATCTACATCTCTTACTATTGTACCAAGTGGTACACTTATGTACAAGTCCTGACCTGATTTCCCAGTTTTTCTTGCGCCATCACCGTTTTTACCATCTTCAGCCCTAAATTCTTTTTTATATTTAAAATCGAGTAGCGTTGATGTGTTTGGATCAACTTTTAAATATATATTTCCACCTTTTCCACCATCACCGCCATCTGGACCACCAGCAGCAATATATTTTTCCCTTCTAAAACTTGTTGCACCATTACCACCATTTCCAGCTTTTACTTTTATTTTTACATAATCAATTACCATCTAAATTCTCCTTTTACTCAAAATAGTCTATTTTCATTGCTTTCTTTACCTTTTTCATTGTCTCACTAGCTTTATATCTAGCTTTTTCTATTCCGTTTTTTAAAACATCGTCTATGATTTCAGGATGCTCCTCATAATATTTTCTTTTTTCTCTTATTGGTTTTAAGTACTCACATATATTTTTAGCAAGTTCTTTTTTACAAGCGACGCAACCTCTTTTTCCCTTTTTACATTCTTCAAATATACACTCTTTATCTTTTTGACTAAACATCTTATGATAGTATCCTACCATACATACTTCAGGATTTGCCGGATCGTCTTTCCTTATTTTTGAAGTATCTGTTAAAGCTCCCATAACTTTTCTATTTATTTCTTCTTCGCTATCGGACAAATATATCGCATTACCTAAGCTTTTACCCATTTTAGCATTTCCATCCAGTCCTTTTACCCTAGCCATTTTTCCAACTAAAGCTTCGGGTTCAACTAAAGTTTCACCATAAATAGCGTTAAATTTTCTAACAATTTCTCTTGTTTGCTCAATCATTGGAAGTTGATCCTCTCCAACAGGAATTAAATGTGCTCCAAACGCTGTAATATCAGCAGATTGACTTACTGGATATCCTAAGAACCCATAAGTTATACTCTCACCGTTATTTCCAAAAAGTTCTTTTTTCTGGGCTATTTCTGTTTTTACTGTTGGATTTCTCTCTAGTCTTGAAACTGTTACAAGATTTGAGTAAAATACGGTAAGTTCTGCAATTTCAGGGACCATTGATTGAATAAATATTGTTGTTTTTTGAGGATCAATTCCACAAGATAAATAATCAATGCAAAGTTGTTTTACTGAATTTCTAACCTTTTCTGGATTATTAAAATTATCTGTTAAAGCTTGAACATCTGCAATCATTATATATTGTTCATAATCATCTTGAAGTTTTACTCTATTTTGTAATGAACCAAAATAGTGACCTATATGAAGTCTTCCAGTTGGTCTATCACCTGTTAAAATTATCTTTTTTTCTTCCATTATCATCACCTAATTTACTAAACATTATACATAATATTATACAATAAATGCTTAAAAAAAGCTAGTATCAATATAATTTTATTTAAATATTATGTCTATATTAATTACTTTTTTACTAAATTTACTAATTTTTCTCTTTTTTTTGACATAATTATTGACTTTATAACACAAAGCATTATATAATAAATATAGTAGGATGGTATATAAATATATGATTATACATTTATACTACTTTAAGTTTTTTCTTATTTTTTATTCAAATCCAAATACTTTTTAGTATTTAATTTTTTAATGGAGGAATTCTTATGAAAAATAAACCAGCCAGCATTACTTATGAAATATCTTGCCTTCACTCAGGCGTAACTGGTTCATCAATTATCTTAATGATACATTTTCCAAATGGAGATACTAGGCATATTCTTATAGATTGTGGAACGTATCAAGAGTTTGAATATAACAAATATAATTTTGATTTTCCAACTCAGCTTCATCCTGAAAATATTGATTATGTTTTTTTGACACATACTCATATAGATCATTGTGGAAGATTGCCGCTTTTGGTCAAAAAAGGATATTATAACAATATCTATTGCACAAATTTAGCGAAAAAACTTCTTAAGCCAGCCCTTTTTGACTGTGCACAGATATTGGATTATGAGTCTAGGAAGCTCAAAACATTTGTTGAACCTCTTTATGAATTAGAAGATGTAAAGAGAACTTTAAACAGATGTAGGGGATTAAATTACAATAATACCTTTAGTCTTGATGACAACTTGAATGTAACATTACTTGGTAATGCACATTTAATGGGTGCTGCTATGGTTCTTCTTCAGGTAAGTTATCCATGTTGTGAAACCATTAATTTACTTTTTACTGGTGACTATAATGTGAATAATTTATTCCAGGATATACCGGGCATTCCTAAATGGGTAAAAAATCTCAAGCTCATTGTTTTTCAGGAGTCAACATATGGCGATTCCACAACAGGATCAATTAATTACACATATGATGACACACTTCTTTCTCTTATTAATGAGAATAAAACAGTAGTTTCCCCTGTTATAGCTTGTGAAAGAGCTGAACAGGTTCTCTTAAAGTTAAAAAAATTACAGGATGAAAACCTTCTGTCAAAGTCGGTACCAATATATCTTGCAGGTTCTCTTGCAATTGAGTATTTTAAAATATTCATAGAAGAATCAAAGGTTGATTTCATACCTGAGAACCTCATATTAGTAAGTACATCAAATCATTTGAGTTTAGTTTCTGAAATGATTGGTACAAAAGATATATTAATTATTGATGAAATTCCGGGAGATGTTTTGCAATCAACTACTCCAAAAATCATATTAACCACATCCGGTATGGCAGATAAAGGAAAAGCACCGTATTATCTTTCTAGGCTCGTTCACCGGGAGGATGTTGCAATACTTTTTACTTGTTATTTGCCATCAAGTACATTAGGCTACACTTTAAAAAATGCCAAAAAGGGTCAGGACCATACTTTTAACATTTATGGAGTAAAAGTAAAGACTCAAATAAACTGTGATATATTTTGTTGCAATGAATTTTCCTCACATGCAAAAGCTGATCAGTTACTTGATTTTTTACGTATCTTTCCTAATCTTGTTGGTGTATTTGTAAATCACGGAGAAATTAAGACAAAAGAGATTTACTCTGAAATGGTTGAAAAAGAATTAAATCCAATATTTACACAAATAATGGATAGAAGTATTTTCTACTCGATGTCTGGATTTGATATAATAAAAACAGCCTGTTCTAAGTACTCCACTATTGAAGAATTAAAACAGATTTCAAGAAAAGAACGCAAGGATAGAAGAATCACTTCTAAAAAATCTAAACCTAAGTACAAAAACCGAACTGCTCGAAAGATTAGAACACCTCACATTTCATTTAGTTAACCCAAATATAAAAATCAATCACATTAATTTGTGATTGATTTTTTTATAATGATAATTTTACACTATATACTAAAATTTCCTTTCGATGCATGGATGGTCATGAGGGTCACTTTGTTTTGATCCCCTTCTTTATCTCCGTCCTGATCTGTCAACAACGCTACTCCTTCGAGGAAGGCCGGTAATTTATCGTCTTTCCCCTCTTTATAGGCGGTTTCACTGAAATCTTTGATACCGTTCAGGAGCTCCTGGATATTTTCTTTCCGGGATACGCCCTCCGGTGTTTCGTCATTGGAAAGGTCGTCGATGATACCGGAAGAACGGGCGATGATAACAGCTGCGTCATACGCATTTTCATTCGCTATCTGTTCCCGGAAACGTTCGATCAGACTACCGAATTTCTGTAATTTGGAAAGGGTACCGCTGTTGAAAGCGCCGGCCACCTTATCGAGGTTACAGAGTACGGTCCACAGGCTGACATGATATTTTCCGGCGATTTCCCGGATTTTGTCTACGGTCGAATCTCCGATTCCCCGACGGGGATAGTTGATGATCCGTTTGAAAGCTTCTTCATCGTTCTGATTCACGGTCAACCGGAAATAAGCCAGCAAATCCTTGATTTCTTTCCGTTGGTAGAAAGATTGGCCGCCGTAAATTTTATAAGGAATATTCCGTTTACGGAGGGCTTCTTCTAAGATACGCGACTGGGCATTCGTACGGTAGAGAATAGCAAAATCGCTGTATTCCTGCTGCTCGTAATTGGCTAGCCGGAAGATTTCATTCGTGACCTGGAAACCTTCTTCCTTATCGGATAAGGCCCGCAATACCTTGATCTTTTCACCTTCTTCGTTTTGAGAAAAGGTCTTTTTG
>OHAQ01001183.1_pt1 | contig 20669 bp, 19 predicted proteins | sample 1577111 | NCBI WGS metagenome assembly OHAQ01 (sample SAMEA3541549, study PRJEB24748) | human gut metagenome | biome: human gut; feature: human-associated habitat; material: faeces | place: China | collected 2012 | reverse complement strand
GATAAAAATATCCTGCGCTCCTACGTCGTGCGGTATTTTTATCTGAAATTTCTTGTCTGCCGTTCATCCATGCCCTTGGAGATGTATAAGAAAAAAGGAAAAAAATGTGTTCCTGTGCAGTGTGGGGCGCATAAAAGCGTGTGTTAGTCTTAGGCCCAATATCCGCCGAAATGATTGCGCCTGGTTACTTTGTCCGACTTCAATTGCTTGCGGCGAAACTTGTTGATTGCCCGTTTGAGCGATTTACGTCCCGATGTGCTGCAGTTCTTTTTTTTCATTCGGCATTGGTAGCAACAGCAGATACCAATACCTGTATGTGATTCTTTCATTTCTATTCTGTTTAATATAAGTTTTGAGAACTTACGTTTTTTACTATTTTATTTTGTGACATTTGCCCGATTGTCACGGATTTGTTATTTGCACTTTTCGGCGGGGCGCTTCGCGAAGCGGACGGCGAAGCCGACCGCCGGGAATCTCCGGTATTCTGCAAAGGCTGTCCGCAAGGCGTAGACAGTCAGCCGGGCACGCCGCCAGGCGCAACCCGCAGGGAGCACAAGCACGCACAACAGGCCGGAAACTTGCAGAGCTCGGGACTGGCAGGAGTAACTAAGGGGCGGTGGTCGGGGTGGCGGCTTGCCGCCACAGTGGTGGTGTTTACATTCCGCAGGGCGCAGTCCGCAAGGGTGGACATTAAACGGAGTAACTTTCGGTTCGTTCCTGAAACAACGGAAAGCTCGCAATCAGCAGGAATATCTGGAATAGGCTGTTATGTTGAATTAAAGCACAAAATCCGGAACGGTTTTGGGACTAATTAAACATAATTGCTATTCCGGATTTCCTGCGCAAAAGCTGCACTCTACTAGAAAAACCGGAAGACCACGGCGCTAGCAACATCACGTCAGCACGGCGGCGGAAGCTTGCGCCGCCTCCAGTTCAAACGGACAAACCCGCTCAACCGTAAACCCGGGAACCCCGCACCGCAGGGCTGCACCCCTGACTAACACTTCCGTTCCTATAGTCAGACGAAAAGAGGTAGCGGATTCTCGCCTTAGTCCCGGCAGCAAGTGCCGGGTGGAGCGAAACCGCACCGGGCACTTCGACTGTCACCCATTCCGCAAGGGCTTACACCGCATAGGGTGCTGCTTCCTTTGCTGTATTCGGCAAGTGAGGGAGCGGCAACCGGAGCCGGGTATAAGACGGGAGTAACTTCCGTTATCGTCCGCAAGGGTTACCACTGCATAGGCTGTCGCTTGTAGTCCGGCTGTGCCGGGGTGTGAGCGGGAGCCGGAGCCGAATGCATCAGGCGGTAGTGACTTTCTGTAATCACCCACTTTTGATGACCTCGACCGTTGTACACAAGAGTAACTTTCAAGAGACTTCCCCCAAGAATGTTCCATAGAAACACTGTCAGAGGGCGGCTTTCTTTGCGCCAGTCCGACGGCTACGGGAAAGCAAGGAAAGCGGCACGGTGCACAGAAACACTGAACGTCCGAGAAACGCTGCCGGTGAAGGAATGTTCCGATTAAACACTGACGGAGTGCTGCTGTGGGGAGCGGGGCTGTGTGGGCGGCGGTATTCCCGCTGCACGCATTGCCACGAACCACACGGCGGCACGGTGAGCAATCAGACGAACAATGCAATCCCGGCTTTCTTTCAGTTTGCTAGCACATACCTGGCGGGTTCCCGGCTTCATCAACCTGTTATCCCCTACCAACTGCTAGCAGAATCCGGCAGCCGGCTTCTTCCAGGACGAAACATTTGCTAGCACCGTTTTAGAGCTGCAGCAACTGATTCGGAAAAATCTGATAGCAAATCTTTCATTGGCCAAGCTCTTCCGGAGCGTATTTTGCTAGCAATCATTCCCCCTACTCTTTCTCCCTGCCCGCTTTCTCCAACCTGTCGAGTGCCGACAAAAAGCCCCGCACGGCTTCGCCCTGCTCCCGGTACTTTCGTTTCAGTTCTCCGTGTTCCTTCGCTTCCTGCTTGTAGTGGGTACAGAAACGGGGGTACTCCCGCACAACGTGTTTGATTGCTTCGCTGGCCGTTCGCTTTCCTGTAAGATTCTTCAAAATCTCAAGTTGCGTGACTTCCTCGGCTGTCAGTCGCAGCGTGATGGTGCTTACTTTTTCGCTCATAATCGCCCACCCCCTTTCTCGCCGGAGACGGACGGTTGCGGCGAACCGGTGGTTTCTCCGGCTTGTACCCCGGCGCTTTCCGCTTCCGCCTGTTGTTTCCGGTTCATCACTTCCGCCCGTCGGTATGCTTCCGCATACGTCTGGCAGCGTATTCCGTATCTCTCTATGGTGACGCCTGCGGCTGTCACTTCGTGCGCCACACACCACCCTGTGCGCATTTTTCGGGGGTAATACAGTGGCATTTTGTTGTTGTCTTCACTCATAACCGTGTGGCTTACGCCGTTTTTTGCAATTCATTTTTCTTCGCTTTTTTCAGCCGTGACCTGATGAAGCAGCTCACCGAAAGAATCCTGCCTTTCGACCGCCGGATTTCCCGTATTACTTCCTGCAGGACATCTTCTTTGCCTTTCGCTTCTTCGGAGAGTTCGTCCATATCGTAGCTCGGCACTCCGGCGCCCGCCAACATCTGCCTTACGTTGTGGGCGTCCTCTTTCACCTCGTCCGTACGCTCTTCCATCATCCGCAGGCGTCCCGCCTTCACCAGTCCCCACAGGGCGGGCAACACGTCTCCGGTGAACGAATAACGTCCGCCGCTCGCCTTCAACTCTTCAATCAGTTGCCATATCGGACTGTCGTCCATGGCTATGTTTTCTATCATCAGAACCTTACGGACATCTCCTTTCGAGCATCCCAGGTTGTAGCAGGTTTCACCCAACCGCTGCAACTTCAAACGGTATTCATCGGAATGTACCGGACGTTTCCCGCAGAGTTCTGCGGAAACATTTTCCCTATTCCCATCCGGAGAGAGTGAAACTTTATCCTCATCATCCCTTGTCTGCGGAATGGCCTGGGGGATAGAGGGGGAGTTTTCTTTACTTTCTTTTTCTTTGTGGCGTTTTTCCGCAGAATTCCGCGGAGTTTCCGGAATTTCCGCAGAACTCTGCGGAATAATGGCGCCGGAAGATATTCCGGCAGCGGTTGCGGTTTCTTTTCCGGTAGCAGTTGCAGCCTGTTTTCCGGTATCCAGTTTGGGAGAACCATAAACTGTCTTTCCGGTTTTCGTCTCGATTTCCTGACCGGAGAAAAGAGGTAGCGGTGCACCTGTCATACCGGAAGCCACGTCTTGTATCTCGACAAGCCGTATATCCTCGGGTATTACAATCTTCTTCTTGATTCTCCGGCAGATTTCAAGGTAGCGCAGTTGAATATCTACAGAAGTAAGTACATGATTCGTATGCCAGGTGATGGCGTCGAATATTTCCACTTCCGTACAATATTCAATAATCGTTTCTATCCGTTCTTCGTCGATGCACCAATATTCGGAAACGTCAAAGAGTTGGTCGTCCGTGAAACGGACATAGCAGCCCTCAACCCGGTATATCTCATTCAGAATGTACTGGTATATGGCGTATCCTTCGCAGCCGTACCGCTTCTTCAGTCGTTTTACCTTGATGTCCTGAAAGCGGTCGGTTTCCGCCTGGTAATATGATAATCCTGTTTTTGCCATGATGCTAGATTCTCCTACTGTAATTGGAAGCTAGATAGTTCATTATTTCTTCTTTGCTATAAAGGAACACCCCACCCAGTTTATAGAATGGGATTGCGTGCTCTGTACGCAGGTTTCTCAATGTCGAGTTACTGATGTTGAGCAATTTGCACACATCGGTGGAGCGGATGAACACAACGTCTTCCGGCAGGGCGTCGAGCATGACGGGTTCAACGGACTTGTATTTCGATTCTTTCTGTGCCTGCTTGTCGGCTGTTTTTGCAGGTTCTATGATTCTCATGTTCTTGTTTTCTGTTTTCATAACTCTGTTTTTTATATTGTTAGTAATCAATTCTTTCGGCAATGTAATTCCCCGTTTCGTCGAATATCCATTCGCCGGGACGAACGTTTTCGGAATGGATAGCGTAAAGGTGTGCCCCGCCGTCACCGGGCGCAGGTGCTATATGTTCCGTCACGACTTCCCAGTTTCCGGATTTGTAGGCGGCGCTTCCGACCATTTCCCGGAAAGTGCGTATTACATATACTCTGTCTCCGTTTTCCCTGTCGGTATTGTCACTGTACTTCATCACAGCACACTGTTTTTCTTCACCGGCTTCCATTATTGGTTCATTCAGGTACATGAAGGCTACCCGGTCAAGGTCTTTCAGTTGGCTGCTGTCGAGGGTGTAGATGGTTGCTATAATCCAGCCTTTCAGGACTATTTCCCGGTGTCCTTCTTTGTTGCCATAATGATGGAGCGCGCGGGTGATTGCTTCTCCCATTTCTTGTTCGGAAATGAGGTTCTTCTCATACGCTATCATGTTGTCGATAGCTTTTTGTTCCAGTTCTGCCTGGTTGATGGTTGCGGTTGATTTCATTCGTTTGCGGCTTTGTTGTTGGGTGATTTTTGCGTTTCCTTCCTGGTGTACAATTCTTTGAGAGCTGCCATGTCGTCCATGACTTTCGTATCTAGAATCTTAGCGTAGATTTGTGTCGTCTTGATGCTGGTATGTCCCAACATTTTCGACACGGTTTCAATCGGTATGCCGTGAGACAGGGTGATAGTGGTGGCAAAAGTGTGCCTCGCCATGTGAAAAGTAATGTTCTTGTCTACCCCCGCTTCCCTAGCTACTTTTTTCAGATACCGGTTTATCACCTGGTTGGGCGGTACCGGGAATATATGATTTGCCCGTTTTCCTTCGTGATATGCTTCATACCTCTTTAATATATTGACGGCAGGTTGCAACAAAGGCAGCATGGCGTGTATGTCCGTTTTCTGACGATAGTAGTTCAGCCACAAGCTTTTGTCGATACCGACATTTATATTTTCATTGGTCAGGTTGCTGATGTCGACAAATGACAGTCCGGTGTAGACAGCAAATACGAACACGTCCCTCACGATGGAGAGGTTGGCGGGCAAGGGGACTTCCTCGATGCTTTTCAATTCCTTTTCGGACAGGAATCCTCTTTCTACTTTCGTTTTCTTGGCGTTGAGCAGGCAGACAGGGTTCCGGCTTATCCATTCATTTTGCAGGGCGACATTCATCACCTTCTTGAAACGTTGGATATGCTTTAATGCTCCATTGACAGCACAGACGGTATCCCCTTCCCTCTTATACCCTTGCAGATAGGCGTAGAATTCATACACGAATGCTTTGTCGATGGCGGTCAAGTCATAATCGGAGACATGGTATTTGATGCGTATAAAGTTGAGCAGTTGATTCTTCGTTACGTGATAGCCGGTAAATGTACTGGCACGAAGATTTTTCTTCTCCATGATTTCGTGGTAGTCGAATAGTGTGCTGATGGTAGAGAACTCATTATCCTGTGTCTGAAACATAAGTTTGAAGTTCTCAATGTTGAGAGGGTAGTTTTTCTGCCTGATTTTGGTCACGGTATCTTCAATCGTGATTTTCAAATCTTCGATATACCGATTGACTTCTTTGTCATTGGCTGTTTTGCCGAGTGACTTTTGCGCTACCGGTGACCATGATTCAGACCGTAGGTGTAGTTTCGTGGGAATTTCGTATCTTTGTCCCGAAATCGTAACCCGACATGAAAGGGGTGACATTTTTTCATTCGTTCTTCCTTTCCTTATCCAGAAAAGAACATTGAAAGTTTGCTTTTTTTGGCTCATCGTTATTTTTTTTGAGAACCACTCAAAAAAATATCAAAAAAGAGCATTCGTGTCACCGAATTAGCCACCGAATTAGCGTCAACTTTTTTCGGATGGTATTTGTCAAAGCATGAAAAAACCCGCTAAAATTGCATTTTTAGCGGGTTTTTGTCAGTAAAAAGCTGGTATTTTGTTGGGCTACCTGGATTCGAACCAGGAATGACAGGACCAGAATCTGTAGTGTTACCATTACACCATAGCCCAATGATTTTCGTTTGCGGGTGCAAAGATACAAATATTTTGGGAATTCAAAACAAATCCGATATTTTTTTTGCAAAAATGTCCAAATAAGCTTTCCAAACAAAAGTATCTCCACTAAAAAACACAAAAATTGAGGGATAACTTTCTTGTATCCAATAAATCAGCGTATATTTGTCAAAAATATCACGTTTATTATCAGAAACAAAGGGTCACCTTTTTTTGTTATAAACAAATAGAGAACATGAATTATTAATCCCAATTACAGGAATGAACGATACTAAAGTATTAATTGAAAAAATAAAAGAAGGAATTCAAGAGAAAAAAGGTAAAAAGATAGTCGTTGCCGATTTAACCAGCATAGAAGATACCATCTGTAAATATTTCGTTATCTGTCAGGGAAATTCTCCCAGTCAAGTGAGTGCAATAGTAGATTCAATCAAGGAATTTACACGCAAAGGTGCGGACAGCAAGCCTTATGCAATCGACGGACTCCGAAATGCAGAATGGGTAGCTATGGACTATGCCGATGTATTGGTACACGTTTTTTTGCCGGAGACAAGAGCTTTTTATAATCTTGAGCACCTCTGGGCAGATGCCAAACTTACTCAAATCCCCGATCTAGACTAATTAATGATTATGGACAATAATAATAGCAATAATAACAATAGCAATAAACCTAACAATAAGGTTAATATGCCCAAGTTCAACCTGAACTGGATGTATATGATTATTGCCCTTATGCTTCTCGGCCTCTGGTGGGGCAGTGATTCAAAAGGAGCAGGAAGCAAAGCTGTAACTTACAGCGAGTTTCAGGACTATGTAAAAAAAGGTTATGTCAGCAAAGTATTGGGTTATGAAGATAAATCAATCGAAGCTTTCCTCAAACCGACTGCCGTAGGGGCTGTTTTTGGAGCCGACTCTACCAAAGTGGGACGCAACCCTGTCATTACAAGTAGAACGCCGTCTACCGATAAACTGGAAGAGTTTTTGCAGGCAGAAAAGGAAGCCGGTCATTTTGACGGTTCATCCGACTATCCGCCCAAATCGGATATTTTCCCCGCAATTCTGATTCAGGTACTCCCGCTTGTCTTGCTGGTTGCGTTATGGATATTCTTCATGCGCCGTATGAGCGGAGGCGGCAGTGGTGGCCCCGGCGGCGTATTTAATGTAGGAAAATCAAAAGCCCAGCTTTTTGAAAAAGGCGGAGCCATCAAGATTACATTTAAAGATGTAGCAGGGCTGGCCGAAGCGAAACAAGAAGTGGAGGAAATCGTAGAGTTCTTAAAGGAACCGCAGAAATATACGGATTTGGGAGGTAAGATACCCAAGGGAGCATTGCTGGTAGGCCCTCCGGGAACCGGTAAAACATTGCTTGCCAAAGCTGTGGCCGGTGAAGCGAATGTGCCTTTCTTCTCATTGGCAGGTTCCGACTTCGTGGAAATGTTTGTGGGTGTAGGTGCATCCCGTGTTCGCGACTTGTTTAAACAGGCTAAAGAAAAAGCTCCCTGTATCGTCTTTATTGATGAGATTGATGCCGTAGGACGTGCCCGTGGCAAGAACCCTGCAATGGGAGGAAATGACGAACGCGAAAACACATTGAACCAGTTGCTGACAGAAATGGACGGCTTCGGTTCCAATAGCGGTGTGATTATACTTGCTGCTACCAACCGTGTAGACGTACTCGACAAGGCACTGCTCCGTGCAGGACGTTTTGACCGTCAGATACACGTGGATCTGCCCGACTTGAACGAACGTAAAGAAGTATTTGGCGTGCATTTGCGCCCGATTAAAATAGACGATAGTGTAGATGTGGACTTGCTGGCACGTCAGACACCGGGATTCTCGGGTGCAGATATTGCCAATGTCTGCAATGAGGCTGCACTGATCGCTGCCCGCCACGGGAAGAAATTCGTAAGCAAGCAGGACTTCCTGGATGCGGTAGACCGCATCATCGGTGGTCTGGAAAAGAAAACCAAGATTACAACGGAAGCAGAAAGACGTTCCATCGCTTTGCATGAAGCAGGACACGCCTCTATCTCCTGGTTGTTGGAATATGCTAACCCATTGATTAAGGTTACGATTGTTCCTCGCGGACGTGCATTGGGAGCTGCCTGGTATCTGCCGGAAGAACGTCAGATCACTACCAAGGAGCAGATGCTGGACGAAATGTGTGCTACTTTGGGAGGACGCGCCGCTGAAGATTTATTCCTCGGCCGCATCTCAACTGGTGCCATGAACGACCTGGAAAGGGTGACTAAGCAGGCATACGGCATGATTGCTTATTTAGGTATGAGCGACAAGCTGCCGAACTTATGTTATTACAACAACGATGAATATTCTTTCAACCGTCCATACAGCGAAAAGACAGCCGAATTGATTGACGAAGAAGTCAAGAGAATGGTAAACGAGCAGTATGACCGTGCCAAGAGAATTCTGTCAGAGAATAAAGAAGGACACAACGAACTGACGCAATTACTGATTGACAAAGAAGTAATCTTCGCGGAAGACGTTGAACGTATCTTCGGTAAACGCCCTTGGGCTTCCCGCTCGGAAGAAATCATGGCTGCTAAAGAAAGCCAGGATGCCGCAAGAGCTGAAAGAGAACTTGCCCAAAAGCTGAAAGAAGAAGAAAAAGAAATCAAAGAAGAGGAAGCTGAAAATACCGCAAAGGAAAAACAAGCACCCATAGACACCAAAGTTGCCGCAGAAGGTAAAAAGGTTACTGTGGAGGGCAAAGTTACCGTAGAGGGTAAATCCAATGGGGAAGAACAAGCTAACGGGTCCAACTAATTAAAACGAATAGATTTTGATTAACAATTTCATAAAACGAGCTATTACGGGTGTACTCTTCGTTGCCATCTTGGTAGGGTGCATCCTTTATGACGCATTCAGCTTTGGTATTCTGTTCACCGCTATCAGCGCACTGACCATTTATGAGTTCGGACAGCTGGTAAATATGCGCGCAGAAGGAGTGAAGATAAACAAGACCATTAATATGCTCGGCGGGGCTTACCTATTCCTTGCAGTCATGGGATTCTGCATTGATGCGGCCGATTCGAAGATATTCATCCCGTATGTGCTTTTATTGCTTTACATGATGATTAGCGAGTTGTATCTGAAAAAGGAAAACCCGGTACTTAACTGGGCTTATTCTATGCTTAGCCAACTTTATATCGGACTGCCTTTTGCTTTGCTGAATGTATTAGCATTCCATAACGATCCGGGATCAGAATACAGTAGCGTAAGTTACAATCCTATTCTACCGCTATCCATCTTTATTTTCCTCTGGCTGAATGATACGGGAGCCTATTGCATCGGTTCATTGATCGGCAAACACCGGTTGTTTGAACGTATCTCTCCCAAGAAATCATGGGAAGGTTCTATTGGCGGTGGAGTGGTAGCAATCGGAGTATCTTTTATACTCGCTCACTACTTCCCATTTATGTCAATGATTGAATGGGCAGGACTGGCACTGGTGGTTGTTATATTCGGTACATGGGGCGACCTGACGGAGTCATTGCTAAAACGCCAATTGCACGTAAAGGATTCGGGAAATATTCTTCCGGGACATGGAGGGATGCTCGATCGGTTTGATAGTTCTTTGATGGCCATACCGGCAGCAGTCGTTTACCTATATGCATTAACGTGGTCCTAACAGGAGTTTTTCTCATCGATTAGAATTGCACACAATACAAAAGGTCGGGAACTTCGATAGAAGTATCCCGACCTTTTTCACACACAGTAAATCATAGTTAGGTTATCGGATCGAAGAAGTGGAGTGTACATCCTTCGCAGCTTCCGGCACACCTACCGGATGATTCAGATCAAGAACGATCACTCTTCCTTCTCCATGTTCTCTTGAATTTATAGTCACTTTAAAACCTTTCATTGTTGATTCGGCATCTTTTTCCGTTGGGAAGAACTTTTCCAGATTATAAGAAACTCGTCCCCATCCCCAATAGTCAGTCACATCCTCATACGTATTATAACGCAGTTCCAAATGTACGTAACCATCTTCAGCGACATTCAATGTTCCCGGTTCTGACGGTTCTCCCGTTTCTATCTTATTTTGCACAAGGCTGATACGATGTTTCTCCGAGCGAGGCAGTTCCTGACGGAAAATTACATTCAGAAATTTTCCTCCCAACCACATGTCACCCTGATAAATCAGGATAGGATCATTACCGAATTCCACCGCTTCTTCCTCTGTGGTCATATCTTCCACTTCCTTTGTCAACAATTCCTGTACACCTTCCATCTTTACCCGAACTCCTTTTCCTCCTTCCATGTCATACAAAGGATTGAAAAAGGCCACCACACGTTCACCGTCCACCGGTTTAAACCAAGGTATGGAAGTAGCTACCGGATCAATCAATCCCCAACGATCACCTTCCAAATAGTAACCTCCTCCACCGGTTGCCCGAACGGTCGCCCAGTCCCAGCTGAAATCTCCGATAGAATAACCATCATCATCACATGATTGCAACATTGGCACTAATGCCAATAACAACATTCCTAAAAGCCACTTAATTTTTTTCATATCTTTTTCCTTTCTTTTTTTAGTCTTCTGCTTAATAAATAAAAAAGCCGTGCAATTACTGCATCGGCTTTACGTTTATTCAGAAAAAGAAAGTTATTTTTTCAACAAGCGCAGCATTTCACGAGCTGCATGACGGGGAGCACCGGCAGGTCCCAACCGTTCCGCCACATATTCATATCCCAAAAGCATTTCATTTCTATATGCTTCATTTTCAATGATATTTTTCAATTCATTTTGCATATTCTTCACGGTCATCGTATCCGCCACCAACTCTTTTACCACTTCACGGTCGGCAATCAGATTAACCAACGAAATAAATTTCACGGTCAAGATATGACGCCGCAAGAAGGAAACCACTTTCCCTATCGGAGTGTGATAACAAACGACTTGGGGAACACGGAACAATGCCGTTTCAAGAGTAGCCGTGCCTGAAGTGACCAACGCCACATCTGCGTGTTGCAACAAACGATAGGTTTGATCGAAAATGATTTTCACTTTCGACTCTCCTACATATTTTTTATAATATTCAGGAGCAATGGCAGGAGCACCCGCCAGAACAAGCTGATAATCGGGAAAAGCAGAAGCAGCCTTCAACATATCTGGTAGATTATCTTTGATTTCCTGTTTCCGGCTACCTGCAAGAAGAGCTATTACCGGTTTTTCTTCCAGTTGATTCTCCGCAATAAACTGATCCTTATTTTTCGGATGAGCTTTCTGATAAGCCACCACCTCATCCACGGTAGGATTTCCAACATAGTGGATGGGGTATTGATGCTTTCCTTCGAAGAACTCTACTTCAAAAGGAAGAATGGAGAAAAGTTCGTCTACATCTCGTTTTATATTCTTGATGCGATACTCTTTCCAGGCCCATATCTTCGGAGAAATATAATAATAAACCGGGATCTGTGTCTTTGCATGGACAAACTTGGCTATATCCAGATTGAATCCCGGATAGTCCACCAGAATAACAACATTCGGTTGCCAGGAAACAATGTCTTCTTTACAACGCTTCATATTTGCAAAGATAGTGCGCAGATGGAGCAACACGGGAATAAAACCCATGTATGCCAGTTCTTTATAATGTTTCACCATCGTTCCTCCGACGGCAGCCATCAAATCACCTCCGAAAAACCGGAAATCAGCCTGCGGATCTTTTGCCTTTAAGGCAGCCATCAGATGAGAAGCGTGCAAGTCGCCGGAAGCTTCGCCGACAATCAGATAATACTTCATAATAGTTGATAGTTGATAGTTGATAAATGATAGGTAATATCAACTAATTAAACCAGTTGTTAAGTTCATCCATAAAGTGATAAGCTGTCACATCAACCGTGGTCGGAGTGATAGCAACATAGCCATTTGCCAAAGCCCAATGATCGTTCCTCTCATTTTCAAGTTCGTGATCGGTAAATTCACCGGTCAACCAGAAATAATTCGGATCGTTCAGACGGGGACAGGCAGCCCATTCGTTCGTCCAACGACCTTTTGCCTGTTCACAGATTTTGATTCCTTTGATATCGGTCGTATCCGGGAAGTTTACGTTCAGACAGGTTAAAGGAGGAAGTCCTTTTTCCAGTACCATGGCGGCAATACTGCGAATATAAGGTCCGGTAGCTTCAAAATCGGCATCGGGTGCATGATTGCACAAAGAGAAGCCTATAGAAGGGATTCCATTCAAACAGCCTTCGAATACCACTCCCATTGTGCCGGAATAATGCACGTTAGTGGCAGAGTTGTCTCCATGATTGATACCGCCGACTACCAAGTCCGGTGTCCGGTCGAGCACTGTGTTCCGTGCCAATTTGATACAATCGGTCGGTGTTCCCGAACATTTATAAACAGTTAAACCTACTTCTTTCTTTACTAACTGGTAATGAACAGGCTGCGTCACCGTCAGCGCACAACCACTGCCCGAGCGCGGAGCATCAGGTGCCATTACCACAATATCTCCCAAAGGGCGAAGAAACTTCACCAGTTCATTAATCCCTTTAGCCATCACGCCATCGTCATTTGAAACAAGTATCAACGGCTTTTCATTTTCCATATCTTCAATCCTTTCCTTTTTTATATTCGCACAAAAGTAACAAAAAGAAGCCGTACCGCCAAACACCTCCCTACATCAGATCGAAAAGTCTCTTTCCGCCCCACTCCTACCCGTTTACAAATCTTAATCTTCTGCAAGCGAGCAAAAAAAGAAATAGATATCCAATATAAATATGTATATTTGCAAGCTCGTTAAAGAGAAAAGAAGATGATGAACCTGTTGAAGTTTTGTAACCGTTTCGTCCGACAGTTATTAACAAAACAGGCGACTTATCAACAGAAATTGCAAAGTTTCTCTTTTTTCGTAGGCGCTCTAAGGATTTATCACTTATTTCGCTGCCAATAAATTTAGAGAATATGGGAAAAATTATTGCTTTGGCCAATCAAAAAGGCGGTGTAGGAAAGACAACGACTACGATTAATCTCGCAGCTTCACTTGCTACACTGGAAAAAAAGGTACTCGTAGTAGATGCCGACCCGCAAGCTAATGCCTCTTCCGGCTTGGGAGTAGACATCAAGCAGTCGGAATGCACTATCTATGAATGTATTATTGACAGAGCCAACGTACAGGACGCTATCCTCGACACGGAAATCGATTCTTTGAAAGTAATCTCTTCGCACATCAATCTTGTAGGAGCAGAGATTGAAATGCTGAACCTCCCAAACCGAGAAAAGATACTAAAAGAAGTACTCACGCCTTTGAAGAAAGAATATGACTATATTCTGATAGACTGTTCTCCTTCATTAGGACTAATCACGATCAACGCCCTAACGGCAGCCGACTCCGTGATTATCCCCGTTCAAGCTGAATATTTTGCTCTTGAAGGTATTAGCAAATTGTTGAATACCATCAAAATCATCAAGTCGAAACTGAATCCGGCTTTAGAAATCGAAGGTTTCTTACTGACAATGTATGACTCTCGTCTGCGTCAGGCTAATCAGATTTACGATGAAGTGAAACGTCATTTCCAGGAACTGGTATTCAACACCGTTATTCAACGAAATGTGAAATTGAGCGAGGCTCCCAGCTACGGTGTCCCGACCATCCTTTACGATGCGGAATCTACCGGCGCCAAAAATCACCTGGCCCTTGCTAAAGAGATTATCAACCGAAATAAATAAAAGAAAGAAGAAGATATGGCAACACAAAAAAGAAATGCATTAGGACGTGGTCTCGACGCCTTGCTCTCAATGGATGATGTGAAAACCGAAGGTTCTTCTTCCATTAGTGAAATAGAGTTGGCGAAGATTACCGTCAACCCCAATCAGCCACGCCGCGAATTCGATCAAACGGCATTGCAGGAACTGGCTGATTCCATTGCGGAAATCGGTATCATACAGCCTATCACTCTACGCAAACTCTCGGACGATGAGTATCAGATCATCGCGGGAGAGCGTCGTTATCGTGCATCACAAAGAGCAGGACTGAAAACAATCCCTGCTTATATACGCACTGCCGACGACGAAAACATGATGGAAATGGCGCTGATTGAAAATATCCAGCGTGAAGACCTGAATGCCGTAGAAATCGCACTTGCCTACCAGCATCTGCTCGATCAGTACGAACTGACACAGGAACGTCTTAGCGAACGTATCGGAAAGAAACGAACGACGATCGCCAACTACCTGCGCTTACTGAAATTGCCGGCTCCAATACAGATGGCCCTGCAAAACAAGCAGCTGGACATGGGACATGCCCGTGCGCTGATTTCATTAGGCGACCCTAAACTACAAGTTAAAATATTCGAAGAAATACAAGAACACGGATATTCAGTCCGCAAAGTAGAAGAAATTGTTAAATCATTAAGCGAAGGAGAAGCTGTGAAAAGCGGCACACGGAAAATAACACCCAAACGTGGCAAACTTCCTGAAGAATTCAACTTATTGAAGCAACAACTCTCCGGCTTTTTCAACACCAAGGTACAACTCACCTGCTCTGAAAAGGGAAAAGGCAAGATCAGTATTCCTTTCGGGAACGAGGAGGAACTGGAACGTATCATGGAAATCTTCGATACGCTAAAGAAGTAAATGACAAGAAAAAGTAAGAAATATCAGTTACTAGTCAGCGCCCTGCTTCTCTGTTTTTTACAGGTGGCAGGGATTGATGTGTATGCACAATCCACTGTTACTCCGGCACGGAAAGATACAACAATCATACAGCGCGAAGCGCCGAAAGCCCGTGCACGAAGGCATCGTGATCCGATCATACAGGACTCGGTGAAGAAGGATTCTATCCAAATCATACCATCCAAAGAACTTCCGGCCATCGACAGTTTGTCAGCTGCTAAAATACAGATAGCGGATAGCTTGGATGCAGCCAACAAGAAAGAGCTGAAAAAGATAGAGCAACCTGCCTCCATTGTTGTAAAGACCGACACTGTGCCGCCACCTGCTCAAGATATTAACAAGAAAATATTTATCCCGAATCCGACCAAAGCAACGTGGCTGGCAGTCGTATTCCCCGGTGGAGGACAGATTTACAACCGTAAATACTGGAAATTACCTATTATATATGGAGGATTTGCTGGTTGTGCTTACGCCTTAAGTTGGAACGGTAAGATGTACAAAGACTATTCGCAAGCCTATCTGGACATTATGGACAGCAATCCGAATACGAAAAGTTACGAAGATTTGTTGCCCCCGAACTCCACTTATAATGAGGAGCAGCTAAAAAACACACTAAAAAGAAGAAAAGATATGTTCCGTCGTTATCGGGACCTTAGTATATTTGCATTTATCGGAGTTTACCTGATCTCTATCATCGACGCTTATGTAGATGCGGAGTTATCCAACTTCGATATAACCCCCGACTTGAGTATGAAAGTAGAGCCGGCCGTTATTGATAATAACAACCAGTTCCGCTCCAACAGTTTTAAAAACAAGTCGGTTGGTCTGCAATGCGTATTACGATTTTAAAAAACACAATTTAGATTGATCTTATTATTGAAGCATGAAGAAATTAGTTAACTATTGTTCGATTATTTTTCTTTTACTAGTGGCCACGTCGCAGGTAAAAGCGCAAAGTGTAGATGTAGTGATTCGTGAAAATGGAACTGAACGCAAAGAAAGCATCGACCTGCCTAAAAGTATGACTTATCCACTTGACAGTCTATTGAATGACTGGAAAGCTAAAAATTATATTGATTTAGGCAAGGATTGCAGTACGGCTGAAATCAATCCTTTATTCAGTGACTCTGTCTATATCGACCGCTTGTCACGCATCCCGGCCATCATGGAAATGCCTTATAATGATATTATCCGCAAATTCATCGATATGTATGCAGGACGCTTGCGCAATCAGGTTTCTTTCATGCTAAGTGCCTGCAACTTCTATATGCCGATCTTTGAAGAAGCACTGGATGCATACGGACTTCCACTGGAACTAAGATATCTGCCGATTATCGAATCTGCGTTGAACCCATCAGCCGTATCACGTGCAGGTGCTTCCGGTCTGTGGCAATTTATGATTGGTACAGGTAAGATCTATGGTTTGGAATCAAACAGCCTGGTAGATGAACGCCGTGACCCGATTAAAGCGACTTGGGCTGCCGCACGTTACCTCAAAGAAATGTATGATATCTATGGAGACTGGAATCTTGTGATTGCTGCTTATAACTGTGGGCCCGGTACTATCAACAAGGCAATCCGCCGTGCCAATGGCGAAACGGATTACTGGAAAATTTATAATTACCTGCCTAAAGAGACACGTGGTTACGTACCTGCCTTTATCGCCGCTAATTATGTGATGACTTACTATTGTGACCATAATATTTGTCCGATGGAAACAAATATCCCGGCAAGTACCGACACAGTACAAGTGAACAAGAATCTGCACTTCGAACAGATTGCTGATCTTTGCAACGTACCTTTGGATCAAATCAAGAGTTTGAATCCGCAATATAAGAAGCAAATGATTCCGGGTGACAGCAAGCCTTATACTTTAAGACTTCCTATCGATGCTATCAGTACCTTTATAGATAAGCAAGACACAATCTATGCACATCGCGCCGACGAATTGTTCCGCAACCGGAAAACCGTTGCTATTAAGGAAATCACCCCCTCAACCCGCAAAACGACAACAGCCGTTGCCGGTAAAGGCAAACTGACCTACTACACAATAAAAAGTGGAGACACTTTGTCAACCATCGCCGGAAAGTATGGCGTCACAATTAAGGATATACAAAGGTGGAATGGAATGTCCAACACCAAAATTGCTGCAGGAAAACGATTGAAAATATACAAATAAATAACTTCCTGCTTGCATCGTTCGGAAATTTGCTTATTTTTGCAGAACTAAGCAAGTGAAAGGATAACAATTATGGATAATCTGGCCCCCAAAGAAATAGCTGACGAAGAGATGATTAATCAGGCGTTCCACGAACTACTGAATGATTATCTCAATACTAAGCATCGCAAAAAAGTTGAAATCATTACGAAGGCTTTCAACTTTGCCAATCAGGCGCATAAAGGTATCAAACGCCGTTCGGGCGAACCTTATATTATGCACCCGATTGCCGTTGCCAGCATTGTATGCAATGAAATAGGTCTCGGTTCCACTTCTATATGTGCAGCCTTGTTGCATGATGTGGTAGAGGACACTGATTACACAGTGGAAGACATCGAGAATATCTTTGGTCCGAAGATCGCCCAGATTGTGGACGGACTGACTAAAATATCCGGTGGAATCTTCGGTGACCGCGCTTCGGCACAGGCAGAGAACTTCAAGAAGTTGCTGCTCACCATGTCGAACGACATCCGGGTCATTCTTATCAAGATAGCAGACCGCTTGCACAACATGCGTACCCTTGGTTCCATGTTACCCAACAAGCAATATAAGATTGCAGGCGAAACGCTTTACATCTATGCTCCACTTGCCAACCGCTTGGGGCTTTATAAGATAAAAACGGAGCTTGAGAATCTAAGCTTCAAATATGAACATCCCGAAGAATATGCGGAAATAGAGGAGAAGTTGAATGCTACTGCCGCTGAACGTGACAAGGTTTTCAACGACTTCACGGCCCCGATTCGTACCCAACTGGATAAGATGGGATTGAAATACCGGATACTTGCCCGTGTAAAATCAATCTATTCCATCTGGAACAAGATGCAGACCAAACATGTTCCTTTCGAAGAAATATTTGACTTGCTGGCTGTTCGAATCATCTTCGAACCACGCAATGAGGAAGAAGAGCTCAATGACTGTTTCGATATCTACGTTTCTATCTCCAAGATATACAAACCCCACCCGGACCGTTTGCGCGATTGGGTTAGCCATCCTAAAGCTAATGGTTATCAGGCATTGCACGTCACTCTGATGGGTAACAACGGACAATGGATTGAAGTCCAGATTCGTAGTGAACGGATGAATGACGTTGCCGAACAAGGTTTCGCAGCCCACTGGAAATACAAAGAAGGAGGAGGCAGCGAGGATGAAGGTGAATTGGAAAAATGGTTAAGAACGATTAAGGAGATATTAGATGATCCGCAACCGGATGCCATTGACTTTCTGGATACCATTAAGCTAAATTTATTTGCTTCTGAAATATTCGTGTTCACTCCTAAAGGCGAACTGAAGACCATGCCGCAGAACTCTACGGCTCTCGACTTTGCATTTTCCCTGCACACGGATATTGGTAGCCATTGTATTGGCGCCAAAGTCAATCATAAATTAGTGCCGTTGAGCCACAAATTGCAAAGTGGTGACCAAGTTGAAATCCTTACTTCAAAATCGCAACGCGTACAACCGCAATGGGAAGTTTTTGCAACCACTGCCCGTGCCCGCGCCAAGATAGCAGCCATTCTCCGCAAAGAGCGTAAAGCAAATCAGAAGATAGGAGAAGAAATCCTTAGTGAGTTTCTGAAAAAGGAGGAAGTCCGTCCGGAAGAAGCTGTTATCGAAAAGCTACGCAAACTGCATAATGCCAAGAATGAGGAAGAACTGCTGGCTGCCATTGGCAGTAAAGCAATCGTTTTGGGAGAAGCGGACAAGAATGAACTGAAAGAAAAGCAAACCAGTAACTGGAAGAAATATCTGACTTTCTCTTTCGGCAACAATAAAGAGAAGCAAGAAGAGAAAGAGCCGCAAGAAAAAGAAAAAATCAATCCGAAGCAAGTACTCAAACTGACGGAAGAAAGCTTGCAGAAGAAATATATCATGGCCGAATGCTGCCATCCTATTCCCGGTGATGACGTATTGGGATATGTGGATGAAAACGACCGGATCATTATCCACAAACGCCAATGCCCTGTTGCCGCCAAACTGAAGAGCAGTTATGGCAACCGTATATTAGCAACAGAATGGGATACACACAAAGAACTATCTTTCCTGGTATATATATATATAAAAGGTATAGACAGCATGGGACTTTTGAATGAAGTCACCCAGGTTATCTCCAGGCAGCTCAATGTAAATATCCGTAAGCTAACCATCGAAACCGAAGATGGTATCTTTGAAGGAAAAATTCAGTTATGGGTACATGATGTGGATGATGTAAAAACCATCTGCAACAATCTGAAGAAAATACAGAATATCAAACAGGTGAGCCGTGTAGAAGAATAGCTTTCAAACGGTAAATAAGAAAACGATGAACGGTGAATAAGTTGCAGTATCATGCAAATTGTTCACCGTTCATCGTTTACCGTTTATCGTTTACTACTGGCCTACTGTTTATGAAGTTTCTTGTTAATCACATTCGTTATCGATCAACGTTATTCTACTCCCGTCCATCCAATTCGCGTTTAATAGCCAAAAGCTCTTCTTTTATCGCTTTCAGCTTATTTACAATCTCATAATTACGAACCGTAGCTTCTTTATTATCCTTCAAACGTTGCCGGGCACCGGGAAGTGTCATGCCCTTTTCTTTTACCAAATGATAGATAAGACCGATCGTTTCTACGTCTTCTTTGCGGTACTGACGTATTCCTCTTCCCGCTGTCTTAGGAGAGATTTGCGGAAATTCCTTTTCCCAAAAACGGAGCAATGACGGATTGACTCCGAACATGTCGGCAACCTCCCCTATTGAATAATATAGCTTCAATTCTTTGTCTGTATTAAGCATAACACTCCTGTTTTAAGATTTTAATCGAATACTTTACCATGATTGGCTGCCAACTGAATCATCTTTTCATAATCTTCGGCACTCAAATCCATGAAATAATAATTGACCGGATTCACTACCTGCCCTTTCACGTGCACTTCATAATGCAGATGCGGACCGGTACTTTTTCCTGTACTACCCACTTTTCCGATAATCTCACCACGCACCACTTTCTTTCCGACTTTCGTATTAAATCCCTGCAAGTGAGCATACCGAGTAAGATACCCGAAACCATGATCTATCTCAATAGTATTACCGTATCCGGTTTCCCATCCCACTTTCACCACTGTTCCGTTTCCGGTAGCATAAACATCCGTTCCCGGATGAGCAGAGAAGTCCATGCCTGCATGGAACTTTGTCGTACCATAAATAGGGTCGATACGTGTACCATAACCGGATGCTGTCTGACGAAGATCTTTATTCGAAATAGGCTGTATGGCCGGAATACATTTCAGCATCTCATCATGGTTCTTACACATATCAATCACATCATCGAAAGATTTCGACTGGATATAAAGCCTTTTGGAAAGCACGTCCAATTTTTGAGTCGTGTTCACCACCAGCTTGGCATTCGCCAAATCCATCAGTTCTTCGTAACGGTTCGTCCCGCCATAACCAGCCTGACGAATAGCCGGAGAAACAGGATCTGCCTGTAAAATCACCCGATACAGATTATCGTCACGTTGCTGAATATCCTGAAGCACCCCCATAGCGTCATCCAAACGCCGGGAAAGCACATTGTACTGCGCCAAAAGACGGCTGTTTTCAATTCTTAATTCCTTCTCCGACGGAGAACCAAAAATCAAAAGCAATACAATAAAGCAACCTGCTCCCAACCCCATTCCATAGAAAAGCCGACGCAGGATACTAAGCGCACGCTGCCGTACGGTAGGGTAAATTCGATCATAAGTCTGGGTCTGTGGATTATAGATGTAGTATACTTTGCGCATCTTTTTGGAAATATTTCGCTTGTTAATACGGCAAAAGTAATAAA